>Ga0207847_100055_pt1 | contig 183096 bp, 165 predicted proteins | sample TtaePargueraPR_8_FD_187736 | JGI IMG/M metagenome (GOLD analysis project Ga0207847, IMG submission 187736) | Aerobic enrichment media microbial communities from Bioluminiscent Bay, La Parguera, Puerto Rico - Tt and E1 (SPAdes) | ecosystem: Environmental > Aquatic > Marine > Unclassified ... | reverse complement strand
TTTAACGCCGTATAAGACAATTTTGGCCTCAGCCCGAAGGGCAATGGCTATTTTAACCCTTAACTTCATTAGAATTCGTTTATTTAGAACAACTAAACTGCACTCATTCTGCTTTGTTAATGATTAAAATCGCCTATTGCTCAAAAATAACACGAAGATAAACAGGCTCTAAGCTTTTTAGCTTTCTGTTAGGCTAAATTTTTATTTAGTATTTTGCAAATTAATGAAAATATGTAGCTGATTGAGCAGTGACTATGACCTGTTTAATCGATTCGGTATGATTAGTTACGTTATTTTAGGTGAGGGCATTTTGGTTTTTATTATTACAATAGGATTGGGTAATCATTTTGACCTGACCTCATAAAAACTTTTTGAGAGGGATGCGAAACAAAAAAATTAACTCAATTGATCTGTCTTTGCGTGTTAAACTAATAGATGATTTGACTATCAATAAGAGATTAAAAAATGACACTATCAATACATGCAGAAGAATATGGTGTTTCTCCAAAAGGTGAAGCAGTTCAATTATTTACTTTGACCAATGCTCAAGGTGCTTCAGCGAGTATCACTAACTATGGTGCTAATCTGGTTACGCTGTTTACACCGGATAGACAGGGTAAAATGGCTGACATTGTACTGGGCTATGATGCGTTAGACGGATATTTTACTAATGTTCCTTACCTTGGTGCGACTATTGGTCGGGTAGGTAATCGAATTGGTAAGGGCCAGTGCAAGATTGATGGTAAAACCTATACGTTTGTACAGAATAACGGAACCAATCACTTACATGGTGGCCTGGAAGGGTTTGATAAAAAGGTCTGGAAAGCTGAAACATTTGAAACTGAAACCAGTGTAGGTGTGCATTTAGATTTGTTGAGTGAAGACGGTGATCAGGGTTATCCGGGCAATTTGCAGGTCCGTACAACTTATGAGCTCCATAATGATAACGAATTAACTTGTGAATACACAGCGACGACGGATAAAACAACGATTTTGAATATGACTAACCATAGTTATTTCAATTTGGATCTGGAGAATCAGAAAACTATCCTGGAGCAAAAACTAAAAATAAATGCTGAGCAGGTGACTTTATTAGATCAGGATCAGTTACCGACAGGTGAGTGTTTAGACGTTGCCGGGACTGTATTTGATTTTACTGAGAGCAAAGCAATTGGTGCCGATATTTTTACAGATAATGAACAGCTAAATATTGGTGGCGGTTATGACATTAACTATATCTTATCTGATGATTCCACTGTGTTAAAAGAAGCGGCTGTCGTTATCGACGAAAAAACAGGTCGTCGCCTAACGGTTAAAACGACAGAGCCTTGCATTCAGCTTTATACGGCAAACTTCTTAGATGGCACATTAAGTGGTAAAGGTCGCTCTTTTGAAAAGCACTCAGCATTTTGTTTAGAGCCGCAACATGTACCGGATGCGCCGAACAAGCCGATGTTTAAATCAATTGAACTCAAACCGGGTGACACTTATAACAGTAAAATGAGTTTTGCATTTGATACTATTGTTTAAATTCCTAAAAAAATAGCGCCAAATGGCGCTATTTTTTATTTCCTTTCGTATTATTACCGAGCGTTATCGGTTGACTTTAGCTTCAATTGCATCGAATAACTTATCGGTAATTTTTGCATCCGGATAAGCGCGTTCAATTTCCCGAATACAAGTAGGGCTGGTCACATTAATTTCGGTCAATTTATCCCCTATGACATCTAACCCAACAAAAATCAGGCCTTTATCTTTCAGCGTTGGCCCGACTTTAGCGGCTATTGCCCGGTCTGAATCGGATAAAGGTCTGGCTTCACCGCGTCCGCCAGCTGCCAGATTACCTCGGGTTTCACCTTTTGCCGGAATTCTGGCTAGGCAGTAGTCAATCGGTTCACCATCTATCATAAGTATGCGCTTATCACCCTCTTTAATTTCAGGGATATAGGTTTGCGCCATCGCGTAACGGGTCTGATGCTCTGTTAACGTTTCTATAATCACGCCAACATTCGAATCATTCGGTTTTAATCTGAAAATAGACGCTCCGCCCATGCCATCCAGAGGTTTTAAGATGACATCCTGATGTTGCTGGTAAAAAGCTTTTAATTTATCGGCGCTACGGGTCACTATTGTGGTAGGCGTGCAGTCAGAAAACCAGGCTGTGAAAAGTTTTTCGTTAGCATCACGTAAACTTTGAGGTTTGTTTACAATTAAACAGCCTTTATCTTCTGCTCGTTCGAGCAGGTAAGTCGCGTAGATATATTCAGTGTCAAAAGGCGGATCTTTACGCATTAAAATTGCATCCAGTTCAGCCAAAGGTTGATCGATTGCCTCTCCGAGTTGATACCAATCGTTAGGATCTTCTTTAACTGACAGTGAACGCATTACCGCATAGCTATTTCCGTTCTCAAGGTATAAATCTTTCATCTCCATATAAAAAATTTCATACCCTCTGGCTTGAGCCTGGAGCAACATTGCAAAACTTGAATCTTTTTTGATGGTTATCTGGCTAATGGGATCCATTACTATGCCAAGCTTTAATGTCATCTTAATGCCTTAAATAAAATGTTATTCATCTATCGTGCTATTGAATATGGTTACTAAAAATTGAATATCAAGCTATAAAAATCAAGTAATCCCAACATGCAAGTTTTCAATTTCATAAAAATTTATAAATGGAGCAGAAGACAATATGCTTCTAATTAGGAACGCGGTTAACAGAAGAGGGTGAAATTTGGGCAAAAAAAAGCCCAGTTGGGGGACTGGGCATAAAATATGATGCCATTTAAGGCACTCAAGCACTAACAAAGGGATATCAAGAAAAATAACGATAAATCGCGTCTTTCAAAGATGCGATTATTATAACTGCGTTTTGTAAGTTTACAACGGTTTTATGAAATAAAAGTGTCAAAAATAGCGTATAAATTCAAATTCAGCGCTATTTAACATTAATTTTACTTTTAAATGTAATTTTTAAACAAAATGTTTGCTCTAAATTGACTAAACTCGTGTGAGCTCTTGAGTTTTCTAATAGGAGCGCGCGACGAATCATTCAACAAACAGACAAGGTTGAACATAAAATAGTCAAGTCGCTGCGCTTCGCATGAAAAGCGCATTTTATGATCACGGAAAACTTGCTATTAAATGGTCTGCACAATAGACTATCGCGCTTTAAAGCAGATAGAGTTAAGGCATGCAAGTTTCTGATTTTCACTTTGATCTTCCTGATGAGTTAATCGCCCGTTTTCCGGCGCAAAAGCGCAGCGGATCCCGTTTACTCGTAGTCGCTGACAAAAGCCCTGAATCGATCGAACATAAAATATTTGCAGACATGCCTGACTTAGTGACAGATAAAGATCTGCTGATTTTTAATAATACTAAAGTAATTCCTGCCAGACTGTTAGGCCAGAAGCTCAGTGGTGGTAAAGTGGAAGTGTTGGTTGAGCGTCTGTTAGATAACAATCAAATTTTGGCTCATGTGAGAGCGAATAAAGCGTTGAAACCTGGTACCCAAGTATTATTAGAAAATAAAATCAAAGCTGAAATGCTTGAGCGCCGAGACGACTTATTTGTTTTACAGGTTCTGAATGATGAAGCCGTACTGGAGTTGCTAGAAAACTACGGTCATATGCCATTACCCCCTTATATTGTTCGTGCAGATGAACAAACAGATAAAGAAAGATATCAAACGGTTTATGGCGAAGTGCCGGGGGCAGTTGCGGCGCCGACAGCTGGTTTGCACTTTGATGAAACTGTGTTAAATGCGTTAAAAGCCAAAGGCGTGCAAATGGCTTATGTAACTTTGCATGTGGGCGCGGGGACGTTCCAGTCTATCCGGGTGGATAAGGTGGAAGATCATCAGATGCACGCTGAATATATTGAAGTGTCGGATCAAGTGGTTGAGGCAATTAAAGCCTGTAAAAAACGCGGTGGCCGGGTTATTGCGGTTGGTACAACGTCAGTTCGAAGTTTAGAAAGTGCTGCGCAATTAACACAAAGCGATGATATTATTGCGCCTTATCAGGGTGATACTCAGATTTTCATTTATCCGGGATATGAGTTTAAAGTGGTAGACGCCATGTTTACTAACTTTCATTTACCCGAATCAACACTCATTATGTTGGTATCTGCATTTGCAGGTACAGAAACCATTAAGGCAGCCTATCAGGCTGCTATTGATCATAAATATCGCTTTTTTAGTTATGGCGATTCTATGTTTATTCAAAACAAAACGCGTTTTGAATAAATAGCAAAGACAGTAAACGGTAATAACCTATGACAGATTTTATGAAATTTACAAAACTGGCAACCGATGGCAAAGCAAGGCGAGCCACCTTAAAATTTGCCCGGGGCGAGGTACAAACACCTGCTTTTATGCCGGTCGGTACATACGGAACCGTAAAAGGCATGACACCTGAAGAGTTAAAAGATACAGGTGCTCAAATTTGTTTGGGTAATACCTTTCATCTAATGTTACGTCCTGGAACTGAAATCATAAAAATGCATGGCGATTTGCATGATTTTATGAACTGGGATAAACCTATCTTGACTGATTCAGGTGGTTTTCAGGTATTTAGCTTGGGCGATTTACGAAAAATCAGTGAAGAAGGTGTGGTGTTCAGATCGCCAATTAACGGTGAACGAATTGAACTGACGCCGGAAAAGGCTATGCAGGTTCAGCGCGATTTGGGCTCGGATATTGTGATGATCTTTGATGAATGTACGCCTTATCCGGCTACTGAAGAGCAAGCGCGCGCCTCAATGGAATTATCGCTACGTTGGGCTAAACGTTCAAAACAAGCACATGAAGGAAATCCTTCAGCGCTATTTGGAATTGTTCAGGGTGGCATGTATCCGCATTTACGTGATGAAAGTTTAGCCGGTCTGACAGAAATCGGTTTTGATGGTTATGCCATTGGCGGATTATCTGTTGGTGAACCTAAAGAGGATATGATTAATATCCTGAATAACTTAACAGACAAAATGCCGGAAGATAAACCCAGATATTTAATGGGTGTCGGTAAACCGGAAGATATCGTTGAAGCGGTTCGTCGCGGTGTTGATATGTTTGACTGTGTTATGCCAACACGAAATGCCAGAAACGGTCATATTTTTGTCAGTGACGGTGTGGTTAAGCTCAGAAACGCCCGACATAAGACGGATACAGGTCCTTTAGATAAAAATTGTGACTGTTACACTTGTAAAAACTTTTCTCGTGCATATCTACATCATTTAGATAAGTGTAACGAAATTTTGGGTGCACAATTAAATACCATCCATAATTTACGATTTTATCAAAAAGTAATGGAAGACTTACGTAATGCAATCGAGCAAGGTCAGCTTGATGAATATGTTGAAGCATTTTACAGTGCGCGCGGTCTACCCGTGCCACCATTAGAAAACGAATAAACAATAGTTATTAAATTTATTATATATTAAGGGGTATTTTATGGACTTTTTTATTGCTAATGCTTATGCAGAAGGTGCAGCCGGTCAACAAGGTGGTGGTCTGCAAATGATCATCATGTTGGCGGTATTTGGTTTAATCTTTTATTTCATGCTTTATCGTCCACAAGCAAAAAGAATGAAAGAGCATAAAGCGTTAATCGCATCTATCGGTAAAGGTGATGAAGTATTAACTCAGGGTGGTTTAGTCGGTAAAGTCGCTAAAGTTTCAGAAGAAAAAGACTTTATTTTAGTGACCTTAGCAGAAGGTGTTGAAGTTCCGGTTCAAAAATCAGCGGTCTCTGCTGTATTGCCAAAAGGTACGATTAAGTCAATCTAAAGGACCTTATCTAGTGTTAAATAAATATCCATTATGGAAATACCTGCTGGTGCTCTTTGTAGTAACAGCAGGTTTTTTGTATGCGCTTCCCAATATCTATGGTGAAGACCCCGCGTTGCAAATTTCAGCAACACGCGGTGGAGACGTCACTGTCAGTCAACTTGATCAGATAAAATCAGCACTGGATCAAGACCAGGTTGAGTACCTCTCTGCCAGCATTGAAAATAATCAAATTCAGGTGCGGTTTAAAAATACAGATGCTCAACTCGAAGCCCGTGATTTAGCGATGCAGGCGTTAGGTTCTGATTTTATTGTTGCGCTTAACTTAATGCCTGCTCAACCGCAGTGGCTCGAAGATGTGGGCGGCAGCCCGATGAAACTGGGTCTGGATTTACGTGGTGGTGTTCACTTTTTAATGGAAGTGGACATGAGTGTTGCAATGCAGAAAAAACAAGAAGAAATGCTTGAAGATTTTCGCATTGAGTTACGTGAAGAACGCATTCGTTATCGTCGTTTACAAAACTATGGTAATGGCGTAAAGGTGAGTTTTCAGGATGCTGAAACGACTGAAAAAGCCATTGAATTGTTGTCTGATACGTTCCCTGAATTAATGATAGATACGGCAACGAATGATGATAATACAGTGACTGCCATTATGTCAGAAGCGCGTATTAAAGAAGTTAAAGAGTATGCGCTTCAGCAGAACATTACCATTATCCGTAACCGGGTTAACCAACTTGGTGTTGCTGAACCTTTAGTTATGCGCCAGGGCGCAGACCGTATAGTGGTTGAATTGCCTGGGGTTCAGGATACCGCCCGCGCTAAAGAAATTTTAGGGGCGACAGCGACTTTAGAATTTAGAAAGGTTGATGAAGATGCCGATCCGGCATCCGCTGCAGCGGGTCGTGTTCCACCGGGATCTGAACTTTATTATGATCGCCGCACAGGCAGACCGGTTGTACTGAAAGAAAGTGTTATTTTGACCGGTAATCATATTACGGATGCGAACTCCAGCTTTGATGAATACCAAAGACCTCAGGTTAATATCGACTTAGATAGTCAGGGTGGCAATAAAATGTCACATTTTACCAAAGATAATATTGGTAAACCTATGGCGACTTTATTTGTTGAATATAAACCAACTGGTCGAAAAAAGCCGGACGGCAGTGTTGAATTTGAAGCCATTAAAGAAGTGATAAATGTGGCAACTATTCAGGCTCGTCTAGCCAGAAGTTTTAGAATTACCGGTATTGACAGTGCAGCTGAAGCTCAAAATCTGGCGCTGTTATTACGTGCAGGTGCGTTAATTGCGCCGATTCAAATTGTTGAAGAAAGAACTGTTGGTCCAAGTTTAGGTCAGGAAAATATTGATTTGGGTATGACAGCCATTCTTTGGGGCTTTTGTTTAGTACTGGCCTTTATGGTGATGTATTACAGAGGTTTTGGCATAGTTGCTAACATTGCGCTGGCAACCAACCTGGTTCTCATTATGGGGGTTATGTCGCTGATTCCGGGTGCTACACTGACTTTACCTGGTATGGCCGGTATTGTATTGACTGTTGGTATGGCGGTAGATGCAAACGTGCTTATTTTTGAGCGTATTCGTGAAGAAATCAGTGATGGAAGAGGTCCTCAACAGTCGATCCATCAAGGATATGACAGTGCGTTCTCAACGATTGCCGATGCAAACATTACCACCTTTATTGCCGCTATTATTTTGTTTGCGGTAGGTTCTGGTCCGGTTAAAGGTTTTGCTGTGACTCTAGCAATCGGTATTATTACATCTATGTTTACGGCTATTGTTGTTACCCGCGCCATTGTTAATCTGGCTGTTGGTGGCAAAAAAGTTAAAAAGCTATCTATTTAAAAGGCGATTGATTATGTGGTTACAATTAAAAAATACAGTGCCTTTTATGAAATGGGGCAAGTTAGCAATCGTATTTTCTGCTGCGATGATTATTGCTTCAATTGCGTCTCTTTCGATAAATGGCTTAAAGTTTGGTTTGGATTTTACCGGCGGTACTTTATTGGAAGTCGGTTATGAAAAAGCGGCCAACTTATCTGAAATCAGAACTGAGTTAGATCAAAACGGCTACTCGGATGCAGTTGTACAGCACTTTGGTAACAGCACTGAAGTGCTGATTCGTCTGGCTCCGAGAAATGATGTTAAAGCTGAAGATTTAAGTACTCAGGTACTGGCGCTGATATCAAATGACAAACTGGGTCAGGCCGAGATGCGACGTATTGAGTTTGTTGGCCCGAGCGTGGGTGAAGAGCTCAAAGAGCAGGGCGGATTAGCGATGCTGGTCGCGCTTATCTGTATTCTGATATACGTTTCATTTCGTTTTGAGTGGCGTTTTGCGTTAGGTTCAGTATTGGCACTTGCGCACGATGTTATCATTACAATCGGCTTTTTCTCATTGTTAGGTATTGAGTTTGATTTGACCGTTCTTGCTGCTGTGCTAGCCGTCATAGGTTATTCACTGAATGATACGATTGTTGTATTTGACCGCATCCGTGAAAACTTTGTTAAACAAAGACAAGGTGGCCCGGCAGAGATTATTGATTTGTCATTAACACAAACGTTAAGCCGTACAACAATTACCTCTGTGACAACTGTGCTTGTACTTTTAGCCTTATTCTTTAAAGGCGGGGCGTTAATTCATGGTTTTGCAACCGCACTTTTATTTGGTGTGGGTATAGGTACTTACTCTTCAATTTTCGTAGCCAGTGTATTTGCGCTTAAATTGGGTATTAGCCGTGAAGATTTAATACCGACGGTTGTTGAAAAAGAAGGTGCCGATCAGGACCCTCTGATGTAAATTTGAATCAGTAGGTATCAAATAAAAAAGAGAGCATTTGCTCTCTTTTTTGTTTTCAGCCTTTAATCCGCTATCCATTCAAACCATTTATAATTGAGTTACTGCACGATAAAAAGTCAGTATAGCGAGTAAGATGAGTAGGTAGGCAAATCCTTTTTGTAATCTGCCTGGTTTAAATCGGCTTGCCAGTGACTGGCCCACATAACTGCCTAATGTACCGATTAATACAAATACAATAATGACAGACCAGTTAAACTCGATAGCTTCGCGGTTGAATGTAATGGCATAACGCAAGAATGCGATTAAAGAGTTGGCTGATATTAAAATCAGGCTAGTTGCAACTGCTTGACGCATGGAAAGGTTTAATAAAAGAATTAAAGCCGGCACAATTAAAAATCCGCCACCTACACCAACAAAACCAGTCATAAAGCCAATCAAAAAACCGATTAAAACAATTTTGTAGAGTTTAACGCTTGCTGGCGTACTCAGTTCTTTTTTGACCAGAGTATTTATTCCGGAAATTAGCATTATCAGCGAAAATACAGTCAGTTGAATATAACCTTCAACATAACTACCAGCTAAAGCGCCCAAATAGCTGGAAAATAGACTTGGCAGCAAAAAGCCAGCTATATTTGCCCAGACAATTTTCTTCGTTCTGATATTACTCAAAGAACTGAGCAAGCTTATCCAGGCAACAATCAAAAGAGCGGTTGCTATGGCTTCTTTTTCATTCAAGCCAACACCATAAATCAGTGCCGGTACGGTCAGTATAGCACCACCAGAACCTAATAGACCTAAGCTTAAACCTATTAAAATTGCACAGAAGATCATTAAAATCATAGTTTGTTATCACTTTTAAGTTATGGCCTTTTTACCTGGGGTAAATGGTCGAAGCTGAAATATATACTTTGTATATCGTATATAAGTAATGTATAATATGCAAATTATATATATCTAGTTTCAATTTGGTTATAAAGATAATCAATTCATTTTCGAGGGTTTGTCATGAGTCAGCTCAGAGTTGAAGCTTTTTTTCAAAAAAGCACATCCACAATAAGCTATCTAATTTATGATTCAAAAACCAAACAGGCTGCCATCATAGATTCAGCTTTAGACTTTGATCAGGCATCAGGCCAGCTATCAACTGAGTTTGCAGATCAACAATTAGCTTTTATTAAAGGCAATCAACTGGTCCTTAAGTGGATATTTGAAACTCATGCGCATGCGGATCATTTGTCTGCGGCTTACTATATTAAGCAACATGAATTTGTTGATAAATATAAGCCATTAATTGCTATCGGAGAAAATATTAAATCGGTGCAGCAAACCTTCTCGGGTGTCTTTTCTTTGAGTCAGCAGGAGCTATCGGGTGAAGGGGTTGAATTTGACCGATTGTTAAAAGAGGGTCAGCAGCTAAAGTTAGGTGATTTAAATATAGATATTATGGAAACACCCGGGCATACGCCAGATGGGATCAGTTATTTAATTGATGGCCATATTTTTGTCGGTGATACTTTATTTATGCCGGATGCTGGCACAGCCAGATGCGACTTCCCCGGTGGTAGTTCACAAGTTTTATTTTCCAGTATACAGAAAATTCATGCTTTGCCGGATAAGACTAAAGTTTGGTTATGCCATGATTATCAGCCCAATGAACGTCAGTTAATGTATCAAACAACGGTAGGTGAAAGTAAGCAACACAATATTCATGTTAATCAGTTAATTGGTGAGTCTGAATTTATCGAAATGAGGACTGAACGCGATCAAACGCTCGCTGCGCCTAAATTGTTATATCCTTCACTTCAGGTCAATATTAAGGCGGGTCAGTTGCCGCCGGCAGACAGATATGGCAAAGTATTTTTTAAATCACCGGTTCATATGAGCCGAAATTTTTCGTAAGTTAAGGACGTTAAATGACAGAATTTACCTTGTATGAGGCTTTGATTGGTGGCGCTTTAATATCAGTATCAGCGCTCATTTTACTCTTATTTAACGGGAAAATAGCGGGCATTTCCGGGATCTTCTTTACTGGCTTTTATGCGTTTCTTTCAAAAAACAATACTCAGGTTGAAAAGTGGTGGCGACTTGTATTTCTAGCTGGTTTGATAATGAGTCCACTTTTAGCTGGTCAGTTTGATGCGAATTTGCCTGAGCGTATAGATATAAGCTGGCCTGTTTTAATGATTGCAGGTTTTTTAGTTGGGGTTGGGACTCGTCTGGGATCAGGTTGTACAAGCGGCCATGGGATTTGCGGAATAGGGCGCTTATCTGCACGCTCAATCATAGCCACTTGCATATTTATGTTAACCGCAGTGCTCACCGTCTTTCTATTTAAACTCATTTAATTAGGTACTTTAATGAACAATGTTTTACAGCTGGTAGTTGCTCTAATGTCAGGTCTGATATTTGGAACTGGCTTAATTGTCTCTCAGATGGCTAATCCGGACAAAGTGATAAATTTTTTAGATATTACTGGTTTTTGGGATCCTAGTTTAGCATTTGTCATGATGGCCGCGCTTGGCCTCTTTATTCCGGTTTATTATTTTTTCATTAAAAAACGGATTAAACCCGTGCTAGCCAAAACATTTAGTGCTAACAATACTTGTATTATAGATAGTCCTTTGATTACAGGCGCAATTTTATTTGGCATCGGATGGGGGCTGGCTGGGATTTGTCCCGGGCCTGCAATCGTAAATTTAACCGGCGATTCACTCAAAGCTATCGCATTTATCCTTGCAATGTTTATCGGTATGGCTTCAACAAAATATGCTAATATATTGGTTTCAAGATTTAAAAGCCAATAACCATCGATTATGAGCAGCCTAGAGTTTGATAATACAGTCGCCTTTAACCAGCTTGAAGAGAATGCAGCGCAGGCGGAAACTTTATTAAAAGCGTTAAGCAATAAGCATCGTTTAATGATTTTATGTCTGATTCAAAATAATGAAATGTCTGTTTCTGAGCTAAACGAAAAGATACCGATTTCACAGTCCAGTTTATCGCAGAACTTAGCTTGGTTAAGACGTGAAAATTTTGTTGCAACAAGGCGGGATGCGCAGACCATTTATTATCGTTTAAATGATAAAAACGTGACTAAGTTAATCGATACTTTGCATGGCATATTTTGTGAACCAGAATCTGGCAAATAATGTTTGATTCTGGTTCGCCTACTATTTTCCATCTGAGTGAAGAGAGCGTTCTGCGATTAACTCACCAGCAATTCTTTAGCACTTTCTAATGTATTGCTGGTAATTACATCTCCACCTAAGAGTCTGGCCAGTTCGTAAATACGTTCTTCATTTGATAATTGGACCATTTGCGTGGTCGTGGATTGACCATCATTTTCTTTACTGACCTGCATTTGCTGATGTCCACATGCCGCAACCTGAGGTAAATGGGTTACACAGATAACCTGGGTAGATTCACCAATTTTTCTCAACATTTGACCAACAATGGCGGCCGTCGGGCCACTGATACCGACATCAACTTCATCAAAAATAAGGGTTGGAACAGAGCTTTTACTCGAGGTTAATACCTGTAGTGCCAAACTAATTCTGGATAGTTCACCACCTGAAGCCACTTTGTGCATTGCCTGTAGCGGTTGACCTGGATTGGCACTCACTAAAAATTCTATGTCGTCAGAGCCTGTTTTTGAAGGCTGTTCAGTTTGCTTGAGTTCAACTAAAAACTGGCCTTGTTTCATATTTAAGGTTTGCATGCTTGCTGTAATTTCAGCTGATAGTGTTTTAGCGGCTTGAATTCGGCTGTCCGTTAAGGTTTTAGCGGCAAGCCAGTAACGGGCTTCGGCTTGTTTAACTTCTGATTTTAATCGTTCATTTTCCTCATCAGATTGCTTTATCTGGCTGAGCTCTTCGGCCAGTTTTTGATGTTCCTGATAGAGGGTTTCTGCAGGCACTTTATGCTTTCGCGCCAGTTCCAGCGCAGTTGCCATACGCTCTTCAATGAGTTGAAGCCGTTCCGGATCGGGTTCCTGACTATCTATATAGTCGCGCAGTTCATAGCTGGCTTCTTTTAGCTGAATCCCTGCTTCATTCACCATTTGAATGATACTTTCAATGGAAGGATCAAATTTAGCCAGATCGCTGAGTTTATTTTCAATAAACTGCACCATATCGAGAATGGTTTGCTCATCATTCTCAGAGAGTAGGCTGTAGCACTGTTGACTATCGGTGACTAATGAAACTGAATTAGACAGCTTTTTATGTTCTTGTTCAATAGATTCAAATTCGCCCTCATTCAAATCAAATTCATCCAGCTCGTTTACCTGATACTCTAATAGCTGGTATCTGGCATCACGATTTGCTTGTTCCTGTTCTAATTTTTTTAGTTCTTTTTTGAGCTTATTCCAGCCCTGATAAGCTAATGTGGTTTCTGCTAGTAAGTGTTTATGTTCAGCAAACTGGTCGAGTAAAGTGAGCTGATGATCGGCTTTTAATAAGAGCTGATGCGCATGTTGGCCATGAATATTAACCAGCAAGGGCGCAAGCGTTTTTAAAAGTTGTGCCGGCACCGGCGCTCCATTGATATAAGCACGGGAACGGCCTTCAGCCGTAATAACTCTTCGAATCATACAGTCGTTCTGATCCGGGTTTAACAGATCTTGTTCTTCTAACCAGTTGATTGCTTCCGGAATATTACTAACATTGAAGGTGGCACAGATTTCGGTTTTATCTGCATTGGGCCTAACCATACTGGTTTCGGCGCGGCTACCTAAACATAAACTCAGAGCGTCAATAGAAATAGATTTACCGGCACCGGTTTCACCCGTAATTGTGGTCATGCCTGGGTTAATTTCTATATCTAATCCATCAACAATTGCAAAATCTTTTACATATAACTGAGTTAACATTTCCGTGCCTCCAACTAATAATGGCGATACTAATTCTACTGGTTAAAAATACACTGTATAAAAATATAGTTGTATTTAAGCCTATAAAATTAACGACGTCAAGTTCTCAGTGTCTAAACAGAAAAAGGCAGGTAAGTCTATTGAGAAAGAATCAGGCACAGGCGTTTACCTGCACCAGGCGCTATTAAGCTTGTTGTGCATACTCTTCGAGAATTTGAACACACCAGGTCTGAATTCGCTCATCACTTAAATCAAATTGTTTTTCATCATCTAAGCTTAAGCCGACAAACTGGCTATTATCTTCCGTTAATGCTTTAGATGCATTAAATTGGTAACCCTGGTTTGGCCAGTAGCCAATGCGTTGGGTTTGATTATGAGATATCGCCTCATGTAGCATGCCTACCGCATCCTGAAACCAGTCACCATAATCTTCCTGATCACCCTGACCATAGATTGCAATGGTTTTACCATTTAAATCTAATCCGGCAACTTGATCCCAATGAGATTCCCAGTCTTCCTGCAGTTCGCCAAAATCCCAGGTTGAGATACCAAAAATGATAAAATCATACTGCAAACATTGCTCAATTGGCGTATCTTTAATATTAAAAATATCGACAATATCTTCGCCAATAAATTGTTGGATTTTTTCTGCTGACATTTCTGTATAGCAAGTGGTTGAACCGTAAAATAAACCTATTTTCATTTTCACAACCTAACGTTTAAAACTGCGGGTATTGTAACAAAAAAAGAATAAACTTGAGCAAAATTAAATGGATGAATTTATAGTCGGGCTGGAAAAATGGGAATAAGCCCGGGGAGAATACAATGAAACCAATCGCACAAGCTTTAGTTGCAACACCAATTGGTAAAATCGCGATTTTTAATAATGATAAAGCTTTAACGCGTATCGACTTATATGCACAAAGTTTTCCTTATCAGGTTAGTGAACATAACGCGTTAACCGACAATATTGTTGAACAGTTGTTTGCGTATTTTGAGGGTAAACAATCTCAGTTTGATTTGCCACTTGCTTGTGAGGGGACTGAGTTTCAGCAAAAAGTCTGGTCTCAACTTAGAGCCATTCCATACGGTGAGTGTTTAACCTATGGTGAGCTGGCTAAAAAAATTGAGTCGGGTGCGCGCGCAATCGGTGGGGCTTGTCGCCATAACCCAATTCCAATTGTCATCCCATGCCACCGTATTGTTGCGGCAAACGGGATTGGCGGATATTCTGGTCAATGGCGATTAGGCCAAAAAGTGGATACAAAACAGTGGTTAATTACACATGAAAAAAAATGGTATAAAACATCAGGTCGCCCGGCAGTTTCCGTTAATTGATGATTTTATTCAGCATCTTTGGCTTGAAAAAGGGTTAAGTCAGAATACACAGTCAGCTTATCAGACTGATTTAAGCCAGTTTGCACAGCATTTATTGAATGAAAATGTTTCTTTAGAGACAGCTCAGCCGGAACAGGTTAAAGGGTTTCTGGCAAACCTGAACGAAGCTAAAGTCAGTACTCGCAGTGTGGCTCGAAAATTAAGTAGCTTAAAAAAGTTTTATCAATTTCTTATTCTGGAAAAGCTTATCCAGCAAGATCCGACTCGCCTGATAGAAGCCCCGAAACGCGGTAAATATTTGCCTAAAGTTTTATCAGAGCAGGATGTAGAAGCCTTATTAGATGCGCCAAATTTAGAAGATTATCTGGAACTCAGAGATAAGGCTATGCTTGAGCTTTTGTATGCGACCGGGTTGAGAGTCACTGAATTAGTCAGTCTGCAGTACGAGCAGATCAATTTAAATCATGGTTTAGTCCGAGTGATAGGCAAGGGCAACAAAGAACGTTTAGTGCCGCTCGGAGAAGTTGCACTTGAATATATTCAGGCTTATTTGAAATTTTCGCGTCCTATGCTGAATACAGCGCAAAGTCCGGTATTATTTTTAAGTAAACGTGGCCAGCAAATGACAAGGCAAACCTTTTGGCACCGGATAAAAAGCTATGCCATTCGGGTTAATATCAGTAGTGACTTATCTCCGCATACGCTCAGACATGCCTTTGCTACTCATCTGGTGAATCATGGCGCGGATTTAAGAGTGGTTCAGAGTTTATTGGGGCACAGCGACTTATCAACGACTCAAATATACACTCATGTAGCAACTGAAAGATTGCAGCAATTGCATCAGAGCCACCATCCAAGAGCATAAATTCGTTTTTCATTGTGTGATTTTGCGTGAATATTTTCAGCTTTCTGCTATGGTATTTTAAAACATATAAGAATGAGAAGTGAGTTTTATGGATATTACCGAATTATTGTCATTTAGTGTTCAGCACAAAGCCTCAGATTTGCACCTTTCTGCCGATGTACCTCCCATGATCCGGGTAGACGGAGACGTTCGAAAAATTAATATTCCTGCATTAAATCACAAGCAGGTTCATCAGTTGATTTACGACATAATGAACGACAAGCAGCGTAAAGAATATGAAGAAAATTTTGAAGCTGACTTTTCGTTTGAAGTACCTGGGTTAGCCCGGTTCAGGGTTAATGCCTTTATTCAAAACCGGGGGGCTGCCGCTGTATTCAGAACCATTCCGTCAGAGGTATTGACGCTTGATGATATAGATGCACCGCATATTTTCAGAGATTTGGCCGACAAACCCAGAGGTCTGGTATTAGTCACAGGCCCGACAGGCTCAGGTAAAAGTACCACTCTGGCTGCTATGGTTGACTATATCAACCGCAATAAACATTATCATATTCTAACAATAGAAGACCCGATTGAATTTGTTCACCATAATAAAAACTCGCTGATTAACCAAAGGGAAGTACACAGAGATACTAAATCTTTTAATAATGCGTTGAGATCGGCACTGCGTGAAGACCCGGACGTCATACTGGTCGGTGAAATGCGAGATCTGGAAACTATCCGTCTAGCGATGACAGCTGCCGAAACAGGTCACCTAGTGTTTGGAACATTACATACCACCTCAGCGCCAAAAACCATTGACCGGATTGTGGATGTGTTTCCTGCGGCAGAGAAACCTATGGTCAGATCTATGTTGTCTGAGTCACTTCAAGCGGTTATTTCACAGGCACTGCTTAAGAAAAATGGGGGTGGCCGAATTGCTGCGCATGAAATTATGGTAGGCACACCAGCTATTCGTAATCTAATTCGGGAAGACAAAGTGGCCCAGATGTATTCAGCAATTCAAACCGGTATGGGATTTGGCATGCAGACAATGGATCAGTGTTTATCTGATCTTATGAACCGAGGACTGATTACCCGTCAGGTCGCCGCTTCTAAATCCACCAACCAGCAGTTTTAAAGAAAAGATAGCCGTATGATTATAGAACCTTATTTAGCTAAAATGTCTGAGCTAGATGCCTCTGACTTATTTATTACCCATAACCGGCCAATTAGTGCAAAGGTCAATGGTGAATTACAAACGCTGGAAGAGCAAATTTATCCGGAAGATAAAATGCACGAAATGGTGCTGGATACTATGAGTGAGGTTCAGCGCGAGGAATTTTTGCAAACCAAAGAATGTAACTATGCAATCGCCGTTGACGGTGTTGGTCGCTTCAGATGTAATGCGTTTGTTCAGCGAGAGCATACCGGCATGGTTATTCGGAAAATTAACACTGAAATCCCCAGCGTCGATAAGCTTAATCTGCCAAATGTATTGAAAGAAGTCATCATGGCAAAACGCGGTTTGTTTTTATATGTAGGTGCAACCGGTACAGGTAAATCAACCGCGCTGGCTGCTCTGATGGGATATCGTAACCGAAATTCAAAAGGGCACATTTTAACGATTGAAGATCCGATTGAATTTGTGCATCAGCATGAAAAGTGCATAGTCACTCAGCGAGAAGTTGGGGTGGATACTGAATCATTTGATGCCGCACTTAAAAGTTCATTACGACAAGCACCAGATGTCATTATGATAGGTGAAATTCGTTCTGCTGAGATAATGGAATATGCCTTATCATTTGCGGAAACTGGTCATTTATGTGTAGCAACATTGCATGCAAATAACGCTAACCAAGCCATCGACCGTATACTTCACCTAGTCCCGAAAGACATGAAAGATAAGCTACTATTTGATTTATCATTGAATTTACGAGCCATAGTGGCACAACAACTGGTTCCGACGATAGATGGGGAAGGCCGGGTCGCTGCGATAGAGATTATGCTCAATTCCCCGCTTATTTCTGACATGATGGCACGTAATGACTTAGGTGGCATTAAAGAGGTAATGGAAAAATCTCGAGAATTGGGGATGCAAACCTTTGATCAGGCTTTATTTGAACTTTATGAAGCAGGTCGGATTAATTTTGCAGAGGCTTTAGCGCACGCTGATTCGCCAAACGATTTAAGACTTAAAATTAAATTACAGAGCAAACAGGCACAGGGCGGTCCCGGATTCTTAGACGGTGTCACTGTCGATTTAGATTAGTGGTTTCAAACATGAATCGTTAGAGATAAAAAAGCCCGAATCAAATCGGGCTTTTTATTTAACAATGTATCATGATTAAGCAGGGGTTAATAATTCTGCTTTTAACCAGGCAATGGTTTCTTTATATTGCTCTGGCAATAGAGGTTCAATTTGCTCAAGTGCAGACTGAATGTTCTTTTCACCTGTTTTGCTAAAATTGATATGGCCAACTTTACGGCCTGGGCGAACCGATTTTTGGTACCAGAATAACTCTGAACCTTCAACGGCTAGCCAGTCTTTGTCTAATTCTGTACCAATCAAATTAATCATAAAGTTAGTATTGCGCACACTTGGCTGAATCATAGGCAAGCCTGTAACGCATCTGACATGACTTTCAAACTGACTGATATTACAACCGGCCTGAGTCCAATGACCACTGTTGTGAACGCGTGGCGCAATTTCATTGATCAATAACTGATTGCCGACATGGAAACATTCCATCGCCATCACACCCACATAATCCACGGCATTCATCAGCTTGGTTAACATAGCTTCAGCGATTGGCTGCAGTGATTTTAATCTGTCTAATGGACTGATTGATGCAGTTAATATTCCGTTTTGATGGAGATTTAACGTCAACGGATAAAAGTAGCATTTGCCATTTTTATCTCTGACGCCAATTAGAGATACTTCTTCATCAAAATTAATCGCTTGCTCTGCGATCGCATTTTCATGCCAGTCGTCCGGAATCTGACTGTTTTCAGCTTGTTTTAACCAGTGTTGACCACGACCGTCATAACCCCCTTTGCGGCGTTTCAATAAAACGCGATCCCCTAGGTTCTGATATATCTCAGCTTCGGTATCATCGCTTTTGACTAACTGCCATGGTGCCGTTGCCAACGCCAGTTTATCTAATAAACTTTTTTGTAAAAAGCGATCAGCAATCGTTGCAAAAAAATCCTGGTTTGCAAAATTATGATGGGCTGAAAGCGCATTGGTTACCTGTGTTTTAGGCCATTCTTCGCGCTCTGCGGTCACTACATCATCTTTATTTAATACAGGTGCATTGGCGGCATCTATATCAATAGGTTTAACATCGACACCCAAAGGGTATCCAGCGTGCTGCAACATATTACCCAGTTGACCTGCACCTAATACCCATAATGTTTTGTTAAAATAACCAGACATTTACGCTTCTTCTCTTGGATCCGGATTGGATAAAACGGTTTCTGTTTGTTCGCTACGGAACTGCTCAATTCTTGCTGCCAGTTCAGCATCCTGATTAGCCAGAATTTGAGCTGAGTATAAACCGGCATTGTAAGCACCGGCATCCCCAATCGCCAGGGTGCCAACTGCAACACCTTTAGGCATTTGCACAATGGAATATAAACTATCAACACCGCTTAATGCACGGCTTTGAACCGGTACACCTAATACAGGTAATCGGGTCTTAGATGCAACCATACCCGGTAAGTGAGCTGCACCACCGGCACCTGCAATAATGACCTGATAACCATTATCGACTGCTTGCTCTGAAAAGCTGAATAATTTATCAGGTGTTCTATGAGCTGAAACAACCTCAACATGGTATGCAACTTCTAATTTATCTAGTACGTCAGCTGCGTTTTTCATTGTAGCCCAATCACTTTTTGAGCCCATAATAATGGCGACTTTTGCTTTCACCTTATTCTCCCGTTTGCTGCAGTGAGCCTTATTTCACTGGTGCTAATTTGCAACTATACTTAAACAAATCAGACAGTTGCCAAAAATTCTGAAAACCAATAGAAAAAACACCACTCAATTAGTAGTGCTTCGTAAACTTTTGGTTTAACTTATTGATTTATCAGGTATGAAATACCGATTTTTAATGCGATATTGCTTATACAAGCTGGTATATGACATCAGCTTTAATTAGAACGCGAGTGCATTAAACACTAATGATAACATGGAAAGGCAGGTTGATTACAATAAAAGATTCAATTAACCCGGATTATGGACTGTTTTAAACTTACTTTTAGGAAAATGAATGAAGCTTTCTCAATTTGGCCAGCAGTTAACTTCTGACTCAGGTATTTTTGATCTGATGGCTGATTTAGGTCAGGCGCTGAATGTCAATCCGAATCTATTATTTTTAGGTGGTGGCAATCCTGCAAAAATTGACGGGTTTGAACAATTAATTTCAACGTATTTACATCAGATAGCTGATGATCCCAAAGCGCTAAATCAGTTGGTAGGGATATATCAGTCACCGCAAGGTTCAGAAGTCTTGCTTGATTTACTGGTCGATTATTTTAATGAAGAATACAATTGGCCGGTTGAACGCGACAATATTGCCATTACAAATGGCAGTCAGTCGGCATTTTTTATTTTAATTAATATGTTAGCGGGTTCGCATGGCGCCAGTCACAAACATTTTTTGTTCCCTCTGGTACCCGAATATTTAGGCTACAGCGATCAAGCATTAGGAGAAGGCTATTTTAAGGGCTGTAAACCTAAGATTGAGCTCATCGGCGATGATCTATTTAAATATAAAATCGATTTTAGCGCGCTCGATATCCAGTCAGATACGGCTGCACTTTGTATTTCCAGACCGACCAACCCGACAGGTAATATGGTCTCGGATTCAGAATTAAACCAGTTATCGGAATTAGCGCGGGCGCATGAGATTCCGCTCATCATAGATTGTGCTTATGGCGCGCCTTTCCCCAATATCTGTTATCAGCCAAATAAACATCCGTGGGATGATAATCATATTAATGTATTTAGTTTATCCAAGTTAGGTTTACCTGCGGTCAGAACCGGTATTGTGGTTGCAGATAAACCTGTCATCGAGCGATTAGTCAAAATTAATACCATCATGAGCCTGGCCAATGGTAACTTAGGGCCTGCGCTGCTGACTAAATTATTACAGAACAATCAACTTAACGCTGTCTGTGAAGATGTCATTTTGCCCTTTTACCAACAAAAACGAGACTGGGTTATCGCTCAAATCAGACAATCTTTCACCGGTATCCAGTATCGAATTCATCAACCAGAAGGTGCTTTTTTCGTCTGGTTGTGGTTTGAAAATTTAAGCATTGGCTCTACCGAGCTTTACCAAATTCTTAAACAAAAAGGTGTGCTGGTAATGGACGGTGAGCCCTTCTTTTTTGCCTTGCCTGAAGACTGGCCTCATAAAAATCAATGTCTTCGATTATCTTATTGCCAAAATGAAAATGTGCTTACACAAGCTGTTGAAATAATAGCGGAAGTTGTCCGTGATCTGGCGTCAAGTTAGGCCGTTTTAAATCGGCCTAAAATAAATAAAAAAAAACATTGTGTATTTCGAATTTAATGCAATGATACGCGAAAATTTTCCTCGAGCATGGCAGATATGAACTAGGCTAGAGGTAAGGATATTTAATATTGGGGAATTTAATGAAAATTGCTATTTTATCTCGTAATGCCAATCTTTATTCAACTAAGCGCCTGGTTGAAGCCGGCCAAGCGCGTGGTCATCAGGTCGATGTCATAGATACATTACACTGTTATATGGATATAACCAGCAACAAGCCGGTTGTACGGTATCGTGGCAAGCCCTTGCCTAAATATGATGCGGTGATACCCAGAATTGGTGCTTCTATTACATTTTACGGAACGGCGGTTGTTAGACAATTTGAAGTGACAGGGACGTTCAGTGTGAACGAGTCGGTTGCGATTAGCCGCTCGCGCGATAAATTAAGATCGCTGCAACTGTTATCGCGTAAAGGCGTCGGTTTGCCTAAAACCGGTTTTGCTCATCATCCGGATAATATTAATGACCTGATTCAGGGGGTAGGCGGCGCGCCTGTTGTTATTAAATTACTTGAAGGGACTCAAGGGATAGGGGTTGTATTAGCCGATACCGAAAAAGCAGCAACCAGTATTATTGAAGCTTTTATGGGGTTACAGGCGAACATTCTGGTTCAGGAATTTATAAAAGAAGCAGGCGGTGCAGATATTCGCTGTCTGGTTGTTGGCGGTAAAGTTGTTGCAGCCATGAAACGTCAGGCCGGAGATGGAGAATTCAGGTCAAACCTGCATCGAGGCGGCACTGCTGAATTAGTACGTTTAAGCAAAGAAGAAAGAGCGACAGCCGTTAATGCGGCAAAAGTGATGGGACTCAATGTCTGTGGTGTAGATTTATTGCGCTCTAATCGCGGGCCTGTTGTGATGGAAGTAAATTCATCTCCGGGGCTTGAGGGAATAGAAAAAGCAACCAATAAAGATGTTGCGCAAATGATTATTGAGTTTATTGAAAAAAATGCGAAACCTTTTGCAACACGCACTAAAGGTCAGGGGTAAGTATTTAATTCAGGAGTGAATCGTTAAGCCTTATGTCAGAGCCATTTATCATAGCGGGTGTGGAAGTGAAACCGGGTGAATTTAAAACCGTTCATGCGCCATCAGCGAAACTGTACACAGATATTGATATTACCATGCCAATTCATGTGATCCGAGGCAAGCGAGCCGGGCCTGTTATTTTTATCAGTGCTGCGATCCATGGAGACGAACTGAATGGTATTGAGATTATTCGCAGATTACTGGATAAAAAAGCATTACAGTCTTTAAAAGGCACATTAGTTGCTGTGCCGATTGTGAATGTCTATGGCGTGCTAAATCAAAGTCGTTATTTACCGGACAGACGAGACCTTAACCGCTCATTTCCCGGTTCACCAAAAGGCACATTAGCCGGACGGATTGCGCATTTATTTTTAAATGAAATCGTTAAAAAGTGTGATTATGGAATAGATTTACATACAGGTGCGATACACCGTTCAAACCTACCTCAGGTTAGAGCGAATCTGGATGACGAAGAAACGCTAAAACTTGCCAAAGCATTTGGTGTGCCGGTTGTTTTAAATTCAAATATCCGAGACGGTTCGCTCAGAGGCGCTGCCGGAGAGCAGGGCGTTAAAGTCTTATTATATGAAGCGGGAGAAGCGCTTAGATTTAATGAACTGTCTATTCGAGCTGGCGTCGGTGGTATTCTGAATGTAATGACGCATCTTGGCATGATCCGAAAATCAGTCAAGCGTAAGAATTTAGAACCCTATATTGCGCGTTCAAGTAGTTGGGTTAGAGCCAGTTCCAGTGGCATTGTCAGAGACGTTAAACAGCTTGGAGATTTTGTCGAAAAAGGTGAATTATTGGCTGAAATTGGCGATCCGCTAGGGTTTGAATGTGAACCTTTATATTCTACGTTTAGCGGCATTATTATCGGAAAAACAAATATCCCACTGGTACATGAAGGTGAAGCCATGTTTCATATCGCTTTTTTCAAATCGACTGATGAAGTGGCCGGTGAAGTTGAACAGATGCAAGAAACATTTTTACCGGATGATTATACGAGTATTATTCAATGACGATAAATATGATTTTGTTAATGGCTGGCTTAGCCCTGTTTTATTTTCTGCTACGTAAGGGCATTAAGCGTATCATTTTTTCAATTGGCGAAGAAAAGCATATAGATAAAAAACGTATTCTGTATGTAAACGCGGTTGTTAATTTTGCAGTTGTTTTAGTGTTTATTATTGTCGGCAGTGTTTTGTTAGGAATTGACTATTCGCATGTTGCGATATTTTTCTCATCGGCTTTTGCCGTCATCGGAGTTGCGTTTTTTGCACAGTGGTCAATTTTAAGCAATGTTACCGCCAGCATTATTGTATTTTTCTTTTTCCCTTATCGGGTTGGTGATAATGTCAAAATAGTCGATGGTGAAAATAGCATTGCAGGTCGAATATATGAGATAAGTTTGTTTCATGTCATGCTTAAAAACGAAAACAATGAAATTATGACTTACCCAAATAGTATGGTTTTTCAAAAGGCGGTCATTATTAATCCCAAAGACCCGCTACCCCCATCATTAGCTCAAACAGAAACACCGGCCGGAGAACTGAAATCAAATGAAAAATAAACTATTAGTTGGTGCACTTGAGGTTTGCCAGTTACCCGCACTTGGCATCAGAGATTTAACTGTGCGAGTGGATACGGGCGCTCAGACGTCATCTATTCATGTCGATAATTTAAAAAAAATAACCAAACAGGGCAAACCCTGGGTGCAGTTCGATATTCATCCTAATATTTATAATGTGGATGAAGTGATTCAGTGTGAATCTAAAATTAAAGATATACGCTGGGTTAAAAGCTCAAACGGCACCCGACAACAAAGATATGTGATTGAAACGGAATTTGAAGTCGGCGGGAAAAATTGGCCCATCTCGATTACCTTAACTGACCGTTCAGATATGACTTACATGATGTTATTAGGTCGTGAAGGTATGCAGGATAAAATCTTGGTCGATCCTTCTGAAACATTTGTTGCGAGCGAAAATGTAGAAGACAGTCAGCCGGAATAAGCCAGCACAATTTTAAGCAATCCGTTATTTGATTGAAACTTATATAAAAAAACCTTTATTGTGTTTATACAATAAAGGTTTTTTATTGATTGAAGCGGCCAATTTATTTGAAAATATAGCTGAAGCTGAACATGACGATAATCGGGATCATACAAATATTCGCCAGAGTACTGGTTTTAAGCTGGGTTTTTATAGACAAACCGTAAAACATCAGAATAAAAGACCAAATACTAAAAAGATCAAATGTCGCTAAAAAAGAATAAAACGCATCTCCCGGATTCAGTCCCACTAATTGATTAAGCGAAGTAATCTGCAGTTCATATAAACGGGCTTGTGAACTGTCGGTTAAAATCAGCACGAGACAGGATAAGGCCAGTTGAGCCACCATAGGCAGTTGAATCCACCAGTAAAAAGCAAACCAGTCTTTATAGCTATCCGTATTATTCTCATCCAATTTGGTCGCGATATTTAAATAAGCGGCTATTAGCAACCCCTGCATAATCAGCATAATACTACTGGTGATGTGGCTTGAATAACGCATCAGCTCGGGCGTTAGCTGTTCGGTAATCGCTTGACGTTCGTTTGGACCAGCTTGCGCCGTCAACTGCTTTAAATTTTCATTTAGCAGCCAGTTCAGATCAATATTGGCAAAATAACATACCCAAAATATCTGCAGAGAAACCATAATTAGGATAAATGGCAACCAAGCTGACATTTTGTATTTTTTAATTTGTAAAAACGCAAATTTAGGTCGCCGGATTAATGCTTTAATTATTTGAATTTGCATGATTAAATAGAAAAAACGTAAACTTACCCTGAGTTTAACATAAGCTTAACTTTTGCGCTTAATTAACAAGGAAAAAAATGCTGGAACTAAGACAGGTATGTAAAAAGTTTAATTTAAAACAGGCAGCAGAATTACAACGTCAGGATCCGAGAATAAAAGGACGTTTTTTTCATGCACTAAAGGATTTTGACCTGAGATTTGAGCAAGGGGAAGTCCTTGGGTTGCTTGGTGCAAATGGAGCGGGCAAAACCAGCTTGCTACGCATTTTATCAACAGCGCTTAAAGCCGACTCCGGCGATATACTGTTTGAGGGACAAAACATTCAGCAAACCCTGGCGGATTACCGACGAAAAATTGGTTTTTTATCTGGTACAACTGGCTTATATGAGCGTTTAACCGGTTATGAAAACCTAGCTTACTTTGCTCGTTTATATGGGTTAAATCAGGTGCAACTGGCAAACAGAATCAAAGCCTTATCGGATTTGCTTGGATTAAAATCTTTTATCAATCGCCGTTTATCAGACTATTCGACCGGGATGAAACAAAGAGTAGCAATAGCACGCTGCGTTTTGCACTCGCCTAAATTAGTCATTTTAGATGAACCGACAACCGGGCTGGATATAGTTGCAAAAGAAGTCATTCTTAAATTTATTGAATCTATGCAAGCAGATAATGTGAGCATTATTTTTTCAACACACGATATGGCTGAAGTGGAGCGTTTGTGTCAGCGGGTTTGTATTATCGATAAAGGGCATAATATTTTTACAGGCTCAATTGAAACGTTAAAACAACAAACCGGCGAGCTTTTTCTTCAGCAAGCTTTATTTGGTTTAATACATTCAGAAGATGCGACGGATGTTTCACTATGCTAACCGTTTATAAAAAAGAACTGACAGAGCTTGCCCGCGATAAAAAAACACTCTTATTTATGATTTTATTGCCGATGATTATTTTTCCAGCTTTGTTTGGTAGTCTGGCTTTATTTGCGGCTAAAACAATTCAGACAGAGCAATCTCGCATACTGAATTATATAGTTATAAATCAAACGGATAATGCATTTTTACAATCACTTAAAGCCGATTCTGGCTTTAAGTGGATTGACCCTGAGTTATATCCGAATCAGGATAGCTGGCAGGTCGCACTGCAAAATCGGCAACTGGATTTTGTGATTGTTATGAATCCGAATTTTACGGCAGAGCTTGATCTTAATTATCAGCTGACATGGCAACTTCATACCTATAATACAGACGGGATTAATGGTGTGATGAGTCGGGTCCGGCATAAATTATCTGATTTTAATCAGGCGTTAACGCGCTCAAAGTTAACTCAACTTGGGGTTCAGTCAGAACAGATAAAAGGGGTCGTCGAGCCGGTTAAACTGGAACAAATTAATATTGCTGGCAAAAAAGAAAATATTGGCAGTCATCTGGGCGGTGCGCTGACTTATATTTTGCTGCCATTGTGTTTGTTAGGTGCTATGTATCCAGCAATTGATTTAGGTGCAGGAGAAAAGGAGCGCGGGACTTTAGAGTCCATCATTATCTCGCCGGTCAGTGCAACCCAATTGGTATTAGGAAAGTATCTGACGGTTGTGACAGCTGCTTTTATGGCAGCCATTATGGCCATTGTCAGTTTTATTTTATGGGGCTTTATCTTTGCTCAGGGGTTGGCCGTGAAGTTTATTGTCGACATGGTATCAACGTTGGGCGTGACAGATTTATTATTGGCACTTTGGATGATGCTGCCGCTTATTCTGTTTGTATCAGCGCTGGTATTGAGCATTTCAATTTATGCCAAAAACTTTAAGGAAGCACAAAACTTTATGGGGCCGCTGAGTTTACTGATTTTTGTGCCTTTAATCGTTGCTATGTTGCCCGGGATTGAACTGAATCTGGCTTGGGCATTTGTGCCAATCAGCAACGTTGCTCTGGCGGTTAAAGAAATACTCAAAGGTCATGGTGATTTTCTGATACTGGCATTAATTTGGTTTTCACAGTTAGGACTGGCGAGTCTAATGCTCGGATTTTGCATCTATTGTTTTAAACGTGAATCCGTCTTGTTTAGAAACTAGAAACTCGCAACTCTATAATAAATTTAGGATCTAAAACCTAATTATCAAAACAGGGCTATTGAGTCAGGTTCATTTATTTTATAATGCACCAATAAAAGTAATCTATAAAATAAAGAACTTAATTAGGTTTTATGCGCAAACTATTTACCGGCCTTATCTTATGGTCCGGACTTTTATTTCAGACTCAAGTTAGCTCTGCACCCGCTCATTTTGGTAATGCGACAGTCAGTGAAATAGTCAGGGTTTATGATGGTGATACTTTTACTGTCAATTTGAGTGAGTGGCCATCCATTATCGGGCAGGAAATAAATATCAGAGTTAATGGCGTAGACACACCAGAAATTCGCGGAAAATGCAGTTACGAAAAATCTATGGCTAAACGCGCAAAACAATTTACCTTGGCCAAACTTAAATCGGCTCAAAAAATTGAGCTTGTTGAAATCCAGCGCGATAAATACTTTCGTATTTTGGCAAAAGTCCTGATTGACGGGATCGATTTAGCCGATTTACTGATCAGCCATAAACTAGCCGTCGCTTATGATGGTGGCCGCAAAAATAACCCCTGGTGCCGTCAATAAAAGCAATACCGGGCAAATGCAATCGATAAGGATTTTATGTTAATTGTTTATCCATCTAACCGATTAGAAGATTTAATCATACTGTTAGATAAAGTGCTAGAAAACAGACAAGGCCATATCTTTGATAAAGACCAGATTCTGGTCGAAAGTCAGGGCATGCAGCACTGGATCAATATGCAACTGGCACAACAAAAAGGCATTGCGATGAATATTGACTTTCCAATGCCGTCGCGATTTATCTGGGACTTAGCGCGCCAAATCTTAGGGGATGAATTAATCCCAAAAAAATCGCCTTATAGCCGTGAAATCCTGGCATTTCGTATTGAGCAGATTATTTCAGAATCAAGTTTTAATCAGGACCCGGATGTTAAAGCGGTTCTCGATTATTGGCAAAAGGCTTCTAACTCAAAACAGTGCCGCCGTTTTCAGCTCGCATCTAAACTGGCTGATGTTTATGAGCAATATATGTTATACCGTCCTCAGTGGATAGAGCAGTGGCAACAAAACCAGATGCCGGATGAATTAAACAATCAAAAATTAAAAGAAACTGCAAACTGGCAGGCGAAAATCTGGCGATTATTGACAGAGCAGGAAGCCTATCATCAAGCCAATTTACAGGATATGGCTATTGAACAACTCGGCGAACATACAGATAAATTACCCAATCAAATTTATATTTTTGGCATTAATGCGTTACCACCAAAAAGCTTAGCTTTTTTTGAAGCGATTTCAGCGCATATCCCGGTACATTTATTTCATCTTAATCCTTCGGTCGAATTCTGGGGAGACATTCAAACTGATAAAGCCCAAGCCAGAAAAATGCGGACTCAAAAAGTCGAAAACTGGCTGGATGAGTCTTTAGTTTCTAATCCTTTACTGGCTAATTTGGGCGCTCAGGGAAAAGCCTTTTTTAACTGTCTACAACAGCTTAATACATTCGAGATTAGTGGCTACAGTGATTTAGAAAATGATGCTGAAAAAACCGCTGATAGGACAATTTTACACTGCATTCAGCAGGATATACTGAATCTAAAAGATGGCAGACAAAGCCCTGAACATAAAATCGATCAGTCTGTCGTGATCAGTTCAAGCCATAGTGCGCTTCGAGAAATACAGGCGCTGCACGACTATTTACTTCATCAGTTTAATCAAAATCCACAACTAAAACCTCAGGATATTCTGGTGATGTGTCCGGCCATTGAAGATTATGCGCCTTATATTGATGCCGTATTTAAACAAGCGAATATTCAAACTGAATTCGATCCGCAAGACAAAAGCATCATACTGCCTTGCTCGATAGCAGACCGGAACTCTCTTGATGCTGAGCCTTTAATTAACAGTTTTACCGATTTGCTGAATTTACCAGACAGCCGTTTTGAAGTGAGTAAAATTCTGGATTATATTCGCTTACCAGCGCTTCAACAAAAATTTGGTTTTAGCGAAACGGAACTCAGTACAATTGAGTACTGGCTAGAGCAGGCACAAATTCACTGGGGGCTGGATAGTCAGCACAAAGCTCAGATCAGCGATCTGAATCAGGCGAGTGAAACTTATACCTGGCACTGGGGATTGCAACGGCTTATCTATGGGTTTGCCTGGGGTGATCAAATGCATTTGGCCAATGAGCAATTATGGCTGCCGCATGTTGAGGGTCAGCAAGCTGTTTTATTAGGGCGTTTATGTCATTTACTTGAGCGGCTGCAGGCGCATAGTTTAGCGTTGAGAAAGCCAAGAACACCATTTGAATGGCACGCCTATCTAAACGAACTTAAACAGGATTTTTTTGCAGAAGATGAACAGGAACTGGATGCATTTTTAATCATTGAAAATGCAATTAACGGGCTCACAGAAAGGTGTCAAAAGGCCGGTTTTGACAAAGAACTGGATTTAGCAACGCTCCGTTATTATCTGACCCAGCATTTTAGTCAGCCCGATGCAAGCAATCACTTTATGACAGGCCAGATTACCTTTTGCTCTATGGTGCCTATGCGCAGCATTCCATTTAAAGTGATTGCGATTTTAGGGCTCAATGATGGCCAGTATCCACGTCAGCAAACCCCCATTAGTTTTGATTTGATGGCTTCGACTCAGGTTAAATTGGGCGATCGATCTCGTCGCGGCGATGACAGATACTTATTTCTTGAAGCCTTGATTTCGGCCAGAGAAAGTTTATATCTGAGTTTTCAGGGACGGGATATTCGTAACAATGAAGTGCGTCAACCCAGTTTAATTTTAAAAGAGTTGATGGAATATTTAACTCAGGCATATGGCTGGCAATTTGATATAGATTCAGACAACAGCCAGCTCAATGTGAATCCGTTGCATCCATTTAGTGCCAAAGCATATCAGGGACCATGGCCAAGCTTTGATAAAAACTGGCTCAGATTGCTACGACAGGATTCAGACAAAAACGCGGACAATAAACAAACAGAATCAGCATCCATCTCTGATAGCAACTGCGTATCAGGAGAGCAGCAAACGCTCAATTTGGATATTGAAGACCTGGTTGCTTATTATACGAATCCACTCGCCAGTTTCGCTAGGCAGAATCTTAAACTTAATTTTAATGATCTCAGTTTGGTGCTCGATGATGTGGAGCCCTTTGCGGTTAATGCGCTTGATGAGTACCTGTTTCGACAGGCGGTATGTGAGGCCAGAATTAAGCAACAGGATATCGCAGACCTGATTGAACAAACGAAACTATCCGGAAAGTTACCCGAATCACCGATTCAGGTTCAGATTATTGAAGAGGTTGTGCAAACGGCCGATATGCTTGCTGAACAAGTCACACAATATAATCTTGAAAAGCAGATCGTTGAGTTAAATTTTTTAGTTAAGTTATCCGCAGATAAAAGCATCAAACTGAATTTGACTGGACAATTATCAATTGATTCAGCAAAAGCGACCTTAGTTAGCTGGCGCTGTGCGAGTCGCAAAGCAAAGGATGATATCCGCCTCTGGTTACAACATTTAATGGCACAATTGACCATAAACCGGGCTGAACCAACTGAGTCCGGTTTAAAAAGTATCGGAATTTTTCTGAACGGCAAAAAAGATAATACGAGTTTAATTGAGGTAATGCCTCAGCCTCAGGAAACCGCTCGCCAGTTGTTAGAGTCTTTGTTGCTTTATTATTGCCATGGTCGGGAGCAGGTTCAGATTTATTATGTTGAGCTGGCTAAAAGTCTGCTTAAGAAGCATAGTAGACAGGATATAAATGACTTAATTGGCAATCCGGAACAGGTAAAAATTTGGCAAAAATATCAGCAGGATACACTGGCCGAAGATGAATATTTTAACTGGTTTTTTCCATCAGGTGTGGCCTATCAGGCAGAAACCCACCAAGCGCTGCTTACTTTGTTTCAGCCACTTTATCAGGCGGTAAATGAGGTGAAATTATAATGAAGCAAGCAAATAATCTTGCGCCGGCGGATTTGATTCTAAACGGTCGTCATTTAATTGAAGCCAGCGCAGGCACAGGTAAAACCTTTAATATTACGCGCCTTTATATTCGTTTTTTACTTGAGAAAAAACTCAGTGTTCAGCAAATCCTGGTCATGACATTTACTAAAGCTGCGACACAGGAGCTTAGAGGCCGGATTGATAAAGAACTCAGACATGCATTAAGTCACTGGGGAGCGTTAGGAAAAGGCGATCCGTTTTTTGCCAAAATGGAATCAAGATTCAGTAAATCTGAAGTTGAACCAGTTTTAAAACTGGCTTTGCTGGAGTTGGATGAAGCATCCATTTATACGATTCATGGATTTTGCAATCGTGTTTTGTCTGCTCAGGCATTTGCCAGCGGTATTGATTTTGATACCCAAATGGAAACAGATACCAGTGAATTATTATTAACTGCGACTCAGGACTGGCTCCGGCAAATAAACGATCAGAGCGAAAATTTTGAATTACTTCAGCAAAATAACTGGCATACACCTGAGCAGTTTTTAAATCAGTTTGGTGTGGCTATCCGCCAAAGTGAACCTTTATCAGCCGTTGATTCAGACAAAGTCAAGGCAGGAATTCAGGCGAGCATGAATGACATACTCGATGAATTTAACCTGCAAAAAAATAAGGTTAAAGCTGAATTATTGGCCGCAAAAAATGAAATTTTTGATGCTTTGGTTGAAAATCATAAAGATAGAGATAAACGACAGCAGGAATGGCAATTATTGCTAGAGTGGCTTGAATCTCGAGATGACAGCCCAACGCCAAAAGCGGCTGTTGACTTTGTCAATGGTAATCGTTATCGCAAAAATGAAAGCTTAAAAGTTTTATTTGAACCTTTTAAGCAGCTTAAAGACCAGTTTAAAAAAACGCTTGATGCGATTTGCAACAGAGCTGAGCAACAAGCTGCTAATGTGGATATCAGTCAGTTGGTGTTAAAAGGAATTGCACAAATCAAAGCCAGGTTTGCACAGAGCAAATTAAAAAATAGTTTAATGGATTTTGACGACTTAGTCGTTCAGCTCAGTCAGCTCTTGCTAGCAGAAAAAGCAAAACTTGAAGACTTGGCAAACCAGTCTCAAAACCCTGAATCACTGGCAGCTTTGACACTGTCATTAAAACAGGAATATCCGGTTGCGCTAGTAGATGAGTTTCAGGATACAGACTCGGCTCAGTATGCCATTTTAGATTGCCTTTACCCAAGCTTAAAACAAGGTGCAAAGTCTGCCGGTCAATGTTTATTGATGATAGGCGATCCCAAACAAGCGATTTATGGATTCAGAGGCGGTGATATTTTTACATATTTAGCCGCGCGTAAACAGGCTGACTATCTCTGGGTAATGGATACAAACTGGCGCTCAGTTGCAGACATGGTAACGGCTTATAATCGGCTGTTTTGGGGAAATACGCTTAATTCGCCTGCGAATCCTGTTTTTGGTTATAACATCAACTATGAACAAATCAAATCAACAGACCATGCCAGTGCCAATCAATACCCGTTATCCGATGTGAACCCGGAGCGAAAGGCACTGAATTATATCTGGCTGGAAGCAGTAGAAAATCCGGGGGGGGCGAGAGGAAAAGCCTTAAAAGAAGACTATTGCCAGCATCTAGCGCTTTGGTGTACCAATGAAATTATTCGTCTATTAAATGATGCTCAGTTAGGTACATCGCCTTTAACGCAACAGAATATTGCCATTTTAGTTAAAACCGGGCGTGAAGCTGCAATTATTCAGTCGGCGCTGGCGCAAAGTGGTTTAGCCAGTGTTTATTTAAGCGATCGTTCTAACCTATTTTTATCCGAACAAGCACGTCAGATTGAATATTTGCTGGCGGCTTTATTGGAAGTGGATAACGAAAGTTTATTGATTCGGGCATTTTCAACGCGTTTATTTTCATTTGATGCAGAACAGTTACGCCGGTTTCAGGATCCTGAGTTCCAACATGAGTGGGAAGATGCGGTTAATCTGGCAACAGAATTAAAACTTATCTGGCAATATAAAGGCGTCATGTCGTTATTGCTACATTTAATTCATCATTATTATGCAGCCAACTCAGATTCATTTGAAAGAGAATTAACCAACTTAATGCATCTGGCAGAAATTTTACAACAGGCTTCACGTCAGTTTAAGCATCCTCAGCAATTATTAAAATGGTATAAACATCAACGAGAGCAGGGCCGCAGTGAAGCCGAGCAACGCCTTGAAAGTGAAGCCAACCTGATCAGAATTATTACTCAACACAGTTCAAAAGGACTGGAATATCCGGTTGTATTTATTCCGTTTGCCAATATTTATACCGATCCGAGTAAAGTCGGGAAGCAGACTAAACAGTATTTTAAATTTTATGATGAAGCAAATGGGTTAAGTGCTCAGCAAATTGGGGCCGATGATAAGGTGATTGAATATGCCATTAGGCAAGGCATTGCCGAATCCATTCGTCTGTTATACGTTGCAATAACGCGGGCTGAACATAGATGTTATTTAGGGTTGGCACCTTTTGAACAGGCTGAGCAATCGGCACTGGCCAAAGCAATTGGCTTGGACGCTGCAACAAGCTGGCCACAGGCCCTGAAAAAAGTGGTGACATCCAGTCAGGGGTCTAGTTCATTTTTAGCGTTACCCGAAGAAATTCATGTTGAGCTTTTTAATCAAGCCGATCAACAACAAAACAATCTGCAGGCACAATCCTTCAGCAGCGAGTTAAATGATAGTTGGCGTTTATACTCTTTTTCTAAAATGACAAGGAATGCCCATTCATCGTTAAATGATAAAGCCTATGAAAGGTTAGATCAGCCTGTTAAGACAGAGGACAATCCAGCGTTGATGGAAAATGCTCAGCGTATTCAGTTTACTTTGAAAAAGGGGGCTGCCGCCGGTAATTTATTGCATGATATTTTAGAATACACAGATTTTAGCCGCGCCAATTGGCAGGATACGATAACCGAACCATTAACCCGGTTTGGTGAACTGTCAGAGGATGAAATTCAGGCATTAATCGAATGGCTGGATTCTTTAATTCATGCCCAATTCCCGCTTATAGATACACCCGAACACCTTATCAGCTTAGCTGAATTACCAATGCAGCAGACACTTAGAGAAGCCGAATTCTATTTTCCACTGGCAAAAACTCAGGTTGGTTTGTTAATGAATTTGCTCAAACATCACAGGCAGCAAGAGCAGGGTATTTATTTACCGACTGAAGCCGAATTAGAGGGCATGATGCATGGTTTCATCGATTTAATCTTTGAGTATCAGGGCAAATTTTATGTTGCAGATTATAAGTCAACGCATCTGGGAGATGATTTTAACGCTTACCAGCATGACGATATGAAATTGAATAATCAGACACATTTTTATGATTTACAATATCTGATTTACAGTTATGCATTACATAAGTACCTAGCCGGCAGGCTGGCAAATTATGATTTTGAAACGCACTTTGGTGGGGTTTATTATTTTTATTTGCGTGGCATGGATAAAGACAATCAGCAGGCTTTTGGTGTATTTCAAACTGAGATTACAACCGATGAAATGACTATGCTGGAAAGCGTTTTTGAAGTCGATGAAGAGGCGTATTTATCATGAAAACGGTTTACCCGAATTTACCCGCCTGTTTAAATTCGCTGGATGCGGTTGAAGCCATTGACTATTTTTTCGCACAAAAACTGATTGCGCTTTATCATTTTGCGCCTGCTCAGAATCAAAATTGTCAGATGTCATTAGATTTTGAAGTGGCGGCAAGTGAATCAACGGATTTGGAACTTGTATTTCATCTATTCATTGCACTTCATTATTTTGTCCGTCAGGGCCATACCTGTCTTCCTTTATCTCACATCAGCGAACAGAGCTTGTGGCAAAAAACAAATGATATCAATCTTGAGTCGAGTTTAGGCCAGGCTTTGGCTGATACTCAAAAAACCGGTTATCAGTTTCCAGCATTGGCAGTATTAAAGCGCATCTGTGAAACTTATTTTTCGTCTGATTCAGTCGTTGATTTGGTGGTATTTGAAAATCAGGCTTTATATATTCGAAGATATCATCAGTATGAAGTTGAAGTTGCACAAAAAATACAACAAAAATCTCAGTTTACGCCTGTATCTGATATCGCACTTGAGGCAGCTAAAGTCACTTTTAGTCAAATCTTTACTCAGCCAGATCCGAGCGAAACAGACTGGCAGCAAATTGCCGTTGCCAATGCACTGACTCGTTCTTTATCCATTATTTGTGGTGGGCCGGGTACGGGCAAAACCTATACGGTTGCGCGTTTATTGGCTGTGTTGCAGGCTGCAAAATTAGCCGTCCCTTCATCACCAGATTCGGTGCAGTCCAGGCCATCGTCCGGATTAAAAATTCTGATGGCTGCACCTACGGGTAAAGCAGCTCAGAGGTTAAAAGAATCAATCGTTTCCGCAAAAACACAATTGCAAACACTCGGTTTAAGCGACGCTGTATTAGCGGCTATTCCCGATTCGGCCAGTACTTTGCATCGTTTATTGGGGATAAGACCCAATAGCTTAAAGCTAAAACATGACGAAGAAAATCCACTCAATTGTGATCTGCTATTGGTTGATGAAGTTTCTATGATAGATATCGCTATGATGGCTAAATTATTAAGAGCGTTACCTGAATCAGCAACTTTAGTTTTATTGGGAGATGCCAAGCAGTTACCTTCGGTAGAAACTGGTAATGTGTTGGCCGATTTGGTCTCTGATTATAGTGCTACCTATGATAAAGCGTCAGCACAAATTATTAAACAGCTTAGCGCTCAGAGCCTGGATGTTTCAACGGAAAACAAAACCAGTCATATCACCTTTTTAACCAAAACGCATCGCTTTGGCGGTCGGATTGGTGAAATAGCAAAAGCTGTGATTAATGGTCAGGCAAAAACTTCATGGCAACTGATATGTCAGTATCCACTTGAAGCACCGCTGGATACCAATCACAATGAAATAAATTACATTGAACAGACCCAGTTGGATGCATTTTTAGAAGCCGTCTGTCGGCATTATTTTTTAGCTATAATTAAAGCTGTAGATGTTAAGAGCGCTTTTAATGCACTTGCTCAATTTAGAATTTTAGTGGCTAACCGCCGCGGTCCGTTCGGAGTTGAGTCTCTTAATTTAAAAGTTGAGCTATTACTGTCGCAGCTTTCAACTCGGGTCAGGCCAAATCAGCATTATCATGGCCGTCCTGTGATGGTGACAGAAAATTGCTATACGACAGGTTTATTTAACGGTGATGTAGGCTTAATTTGGGCTGATGAAAATAAGCGCCTTGCTGCTTATTTTGAAACAGATGGTGGATTAATAAAAGTGAGTTTAGCCCGGTTGCCAAAAGTGGAAACTGTATATACGATGACAATCCATAAGACTCAGGGCAGTGAATTTGTAGATGTCGCAATTATTTGCCCGGAGCAGAGTAATCAGCTGCTTTCTCCCGAGTTAATTTACACTGGGATAACCCGGGCTAAAAAGAAACTCTATCTGGCCGCAAATGCGGATGTCTGGTTTACGGCTATTAAAGGGCGTGTGCAAAGGTTTTCAGGGCTGGCCAAAAGGCTAAATAGTTAACGTTTCCATACATGAATCAAGTTGGAGTATTATGAGTTTTTTGAGTGCAGAGGTCATTGATTTATCTGTTGTTATCTTATTTTTAGCGATTTGGTTTGGCTATGCCAGTTTCGCCCGTCGTATGTCTAAAAAGAAAGCGACTTTATCCAGTGTGCTCATTATTTTAAGAATTGATTGGATGAAGCATTTGCTGCAACGGGAAAATCGGATTCTGGATGCAGCACTAATGGGCAATATTGAAAAAAATATCAATTTTTTTGCCTCGACCACGCTATTCATTATTGCCGGTGCCTTGACTGCGCTAACGTCTGCGCCAACTGTGTATGAAATGGTCCAGCATATTCCCTGGGTATGGCCACAGACAGTGACCAGTATTCAAATTAAAATACTGACGATTATTTTTGTACTCGTATATGCGTTTTTTAAATATACCTGGGCATTACGCCAGTACGGTTTTGCATCTGTGATGATAGGGGCGGCACCTAATCCGGATGATGAGATTGCGACAGAGGAAATGAAAAAGTCATTTGCAGTGAATGCCGGAAAACTGATTGATCAGGCACAGCATAACTTTAATATGGGTATGCGCTCATATTATTTTGCATTATCTATTGTTGGCTGGTTTATTCATCCATTGTTATTTATTGTGTTTGCTCTGGCTGTGATGCGTATTTTATATCTTAGAGAATTCAAATCGCGCTCGCTGAAAACTCTGGTTGACGGACTCAATATGAGTCAGTATTACAAAGATAATCAGGATAATATTAAAATCAATAAACCGGATTGATGGTTGATATCTGCGAGCACAGCGGCCATCAATTCAAACTATGTTAGGCATTAAAATCACTTGTTGGTGATCGCCGACTTTTTATCGATAATAGTACAATTGAATTGTTTTTAATTATTTGCTTATGACAACGCCTTTAGATAAAGCGCTCGCTAAATTACCCGACATTTTAAAAAAGGATATGGATGAAAACTTGTGCACCTGCAATGAAGTGATTAAAGCAGACATTATATCGGCCATTGCCGATGGCGCTATGAGTGTGGAAGAGGTGAGGCGACAAACCTATGCAACAGATGGTTCTGGCTGTTGTAAACAACAGGTTGAAAGGCTTGTCGAATGTATCTGGGAATAAAATTAACTTAAACTATAAATTATAAGCTTGAGTCAGACTGGCTATTGTGTGACATTAGAGATAGCTAATTCAAAATACTTTTTGACGCTGGTATTAATATCATTCACTAGTTTTTGATAGCAAATTCCCGGAAAAGCAAAGGTATGGCTTGAAAAGCTTAATAATACAGTCGGTGCCTGAGGATCGGTTTCATCATATAACCATTCCCCACCTATGTGTTTACGGAATGTTTCACCAACGTAAGCGCCCAACATATTGCAAATCACGAAGATAAATTCATCTTTTTTCGCCTGATCTTTTAACTTGGCAACGCTCCACAGTAATACTTTATCAATTTGATTAATGCTCTCTAAACTAAAGTCGAGTTCAAGATCATATTCTTCACGAATGTAATTGACCGCATCAATCGACGACTCTTCCATTAACTTGGTTATTTCAACTTGATTCATTTTATTATCCTGATTTGTCTGAATCCAAAATTAGAGGGCTAGGTTAGACTAGCAAAATGTCTGACAAAATAAAACGCTATTTATTGGCGATTAAAACGGCACGAATCGGTGCCGGATAGCCTTCAATTGTTTTTGAATTATCAGTCGGGTCCAAAAAGTCTGCCAGCGATTCATTTTGCATCCAGTCTGTCTTTCTTTGTTCCTGCAAGCTGGTTGCGGTCTCATCTACCAGCTTAATATTTTTAAAACCACATCGCTCTAGCCAGTGCATCAGGGCTTTACTGCTTGGAATAAACCAGACATTTCGCATTTTGGCATAACGTTCACCGGGCACTAATACCTGATGTTCATCACCCGGTATGACGATAGTTTCTAGTACTAGTTCACCACCCGGCTTTAACTGAGCTTTGAGCTGCTGAAGAAAATCAATCGGCGATTTTCTGTGATATAAAACGCCCATCGAAAACACAGTGTCAAAGGCATTAGATTCCGGCAGGGTCTCAACGCCTAGGGGAATCAGGTGGATATTATTTTGCCGGATAAAGTGCTGCATCACCTGAAACTGTGCAACAAATAGTTCTGTTGGATCAGCACCGACAACAAAGTCAGCTTCTTCACCGAGCATACGCCACATGTGATAGCCGTTACCACAGCCTACATCCAGCACTTTTTTACCTTGTAGCGGACTGATATGTGGTAACAGCCGATCCCACTTCCAGTCACTTCGCCATTCTGTATCTAAATTAATATTAAATAACTGGTATGGGCCTTTTCGCCACGGCATTAAATTGGGTAATAATTTTTCAAGCCGGATTTGTTCTCCCCGACTCAGATCGTCCGGATTGCCAATCGTAACACTATGTTTTAAATCTAACAGGCTGGGGTTAGCAAAAGGCAGGTTTTTGATCGTTTTTTGCCAATTAGCAAAGTCACCATGGCGGCTTTGTTTTTGCCACTGATTGAGTAAAGCCGGCATAGTTTCCAGCCATTCATCTATTTGATGATCGAGTAAATTTTGATAAAAACCGGAAAATAATGCGTTTTTAGACATAAATGAAAACCTGGGGTGCTATTTGATTGCCAGCATAGAGGTGAAATTGAAACACTGATACCACTGGCTAAATTGTTGGAAACCGGCTTGTTCAAACCTTTGATAATGTTGGGCTAGCGTATCCGTTAGCATCACATTTTCTATTGCGGTACGCTTTTGACTGATTTCAAGTTCGCTGTATCCGTGAGCCCGTTTAAAATCTAAATGTAATTCATCGAGTGTTTCATGTATTTTCGGGACATCAAATCTAAGTTTTTCAGAAACAATTAGGATACCGCCGGGTTTTAAACCCTGATAAATTTTGCCGATTAGCTGATCACGTTTGTCTGGTTCGATGAATTGCAAGGTGAAATTTAAAACAACAACAGATGCATTTTCAATGTCCAACTCTGAAGCATCTGCATTTATTACCTGAGTTTCAATATCACTTTTAAAGTTTTTTAAATGCAGCTGACAGCGCTCTACCATAGCGGTGGAGGTATCTACTGCTACAATTCGGCAATTTGCAGCCTCAATTGAACGACGCATAGCCAATGTTGCAGCGCCTAATGAGCAACCTAAGTCGTAAACATTTGAATCCACCTGAGCATATTCTCGGGCCAGGTGGCCAATGGTTGAAATAATCGTGTGGTATCCGGGTACAGAACGTTGGATCATATCCGGAAATACGTCTACAACCGCCTCATCAAATACAAAATCTTTTACTTTATTCTGTGGGGTTGAATAAATTTTATCTAATTTGCTCATATAGTTAGTGATACTAGTATCAATTAAATATTTAACGTATTTTACCTGACTTCGGACTAATTTGCCTGATTTTTTGTTTATAAATGGTATTATAACGGTTTTTAGCAGGCTATAAGAGCAAATTAAAATGACTCAAAAATCCATTCAATTAAATCAAATTGAAATTAACAATGACAAACCCTTTGTATTATTCGGTGGCATGAATGTACTGGAATCTCGCGATTTAGCGATGCAAATCGCAGAGTCTTATAAAACCGTTACTGAAAAGTTAGGTATTCCGTACGTATTTAAAGCATCATTTGATAAAGCAAATCGTTCTTCTATCCACTCATACCGAGGCCCGGGCGTGGAAGAGGGACTTAAAATTTTTGAAGAAATCAAACAGACATTTGATTTGCCAATTATTACAGACGTTCACGAAATAGAACAATGTGCCCCGGTTGCAGAAGTCGCTGATATTATTCAACTACCGGCATTTTTAGCTCGTCAAACTGATTTGGTAAAAGCGATGGCCGAGACTAAAGCGATTATTAATGTCAAAAAGCCACAGTTTATGTCGCCTTCACAGGTAAAAAATCTGGTCGAGAAATTTGAAGAAAGTGGTAATGACAAAGTCATTTTATGTGAGCGTGGCAGCTGTCATGGCTACGATAATTTAGTCGTTGATATGCTGGGGTTCCCGGTTATGAAAGAAGTCACAAACGGCAGTCCGATTATATTTGATGTGACACATGCGCTTCAGTGCCGAGATCCTATGGGGTCTGCGTCAAGTGGCAGAAGACACCAAACAGTTGAATTAGCCCGAGCGGGTATGGCAACTAAAATTGCAGGTTTATTTATGGAAGCTCATCCGAATCCGTCACAGGCAAAATGTGATGGTCCGTCAGCATTTCCACTTACCCAATTAGAAGCTTTCCTGACTCAAATTAAAGCCGTAGATGATTTAGTCAAAAGCTTTGAAACGATTGAAATAGAAAGATAAGCAACAAGGCGTAAGCCCTGTTGCAGAAAAAAGCAGGGCTTATTCTGCAATCAGGGTTTGCGTTTTAGAAGGTTGTTCTTTTTTGTCTGTGCTTAATGCATTTGATACATCGATTTTAACCGCTAAACTTTTCACAGTATCAGCATTAAAGTCTTCAACCAGTTTTTTGATTTCAGTTTCAGCTGTCAATTGAATGTTGCTCTCAACCGCTTGTTTAATTTCGATTGCGTTTTCAGTCGCAGCAAAACTCGAAAAAGAAATGATTAATGCACATGATACGCCTAATACAGTAGGTATGAATCTTTTTAGTGTTAACATTTATAACTCCTTAACCTTATGAAACAGGTTATATATAATTGTAATTTAATAACATAATATTTTTAACATTTAGTATCAGATTCGCTATAAAGCCTTTGTTTATCTGATGTTTGTAAGTATAGGCTTGGTGTAATAAAATTACAAGATAGAAAAAATATAATAAATGCATTAGAAAAACTAATGTATTTCCATTAAATTTAGGTATTCAAGTTACCAGATGAGACGATTACCCCCGTTAAATGCACTCAGAGCTTTTGAAGCTGCTGCCAGACACCTAAGCGTTACTGAAGCAGCTGAGGAGCTGTATGTTACTCAGGCCGCGGTTTCTCAGCAGATTAAGTCGCTCGAGAGTTTTTTAGATAGCAAACTTTTTATTAGAAGAAACAGAAAGTTAGTGTTAACAGATGTAGGTGCAAATTATTTCGCTGATATTAAGGATGTATTTGAAACTATCTTAGATGCAACCGAAGCTGTTATCAGTCAACAGAATACGGGGTCAATGACTGTGGGTGTACCGCCCAGTTTTGCAATTCAGTGGCTTGTACCCAGACTGAACCTGTTTGCACAGCAATATCCGGATATTGATGTCAGAATTAAAGCCGTTGATCTGGATGAAGGTTTGTTGACTGAAGGTGTGGATGTAGCCGTTTATTTAGGTTCGGGAAACTGGAAAGGTTTAACCGCTTATAAGCTTCATACTGAATTTTTAGCGCCGGTTTGCGCTCCTAATATTATCAATAAAAACAAACCATTGGATACATTCGAAGATCTCAGAAAGCATACTCTTTTACATGACAAAAGTCGAAAATACTGGCGCTTGTGGGGACAGAAAATGGGGCCAAAAGATTTAGATGTAAGGCATGGACCCATATTCAGTCATTCCTCTATGGTGTTGCAGGCTGCCGTTTTAGGGCAGGGGGTTGCGTTGGGGCATAGTGTATTAGCTCGCCCTGAAATAGAAGCAGGCCGTTTAATTCAACCCTTTAAAGAAAAGCTAATCACCAAGGATGCTTATTATATTGTTTGTCGCGAATCTGACGTTGATGATGCTAAAATATCAACTTTTATAGACTGGGTGCTTGATTTAATAGCCAAAGAAGAAGAGCAGGATTAGATGTTACCAAGCCAACAACCTAAGATTAAAGCACAATTTATACTGGCGCATGGCGCCGGTGCCGGAAAACACTCAGAATTTATGCAACAAATGTGTAATAAAATTACAGAACTGTCACAATCTGAGATCAAAGTCATTCTATTTGATTTTCCTTATATGCAACTAATTGAACAAACGGGTAAAAAAAGGCCGCCAAATAAAATGCCGGTTTTGGTCGAAGCTTATCGTGAACAACTGAAAGCCTGTGATCCTCAAATTCCTGTATTTGTTGGTGGTAAGTCAATGGGCGCGAGAGTTGCGCTGGAAACAATTTTAAATCACCGACAAAAACCGGTCGTAAATATTAGGGGCTATTGCGCACTTGGCTATCCTTTTCACCCGGTCGGTAAACCGGAAAAATTACGTTTAGAATTGTTAAATTCGGTAGATATTAATGGCTTAATTGTACAAGGCACCCGGGATACGTTTGGCAAGCAGGCTGAAGTAGAATCCTATCCGTTAAATTCTAATTACAAAGTTAAATGGATTGATACAGGGGATCACAGTTTAAAACCACTGAAATCATCCGGCATGACGCACGCACAAACACTGCAGCAGGCAGCCGAAAGTATTTTGGAGTATATAAATGAACAGCTTGTTTAAGATTAGCTTATTGTTTACCGCTGTCTTTGCTGGGTTGGCGGTTGGATTAGGAGCATTTGCCGCACACGGCCTTAAATCTGTACTATCAACCAGCGCACTAGAGGCGTTTAAAACGGGTGTTAATTACCAGTTTCTGCATGCTTTTGCTCTGGCTTTGATTGCAATACTGGCACTTAAGTTTGAACATATTGCACTTAAACTAGCCTGTTTTTTATTTATCACTGGCACTATGTGTTTTAGCGGAAGCTTGTATTTGCTGACTTTAACTGAAATACACGGGATTGCATTAGTGACCCCTATGGGTGGATTGTTATTTATTATTGGCTGGCTGTGTTTGGGCTTTTTTGCAATCAGAGTCAACCAGTCACACTTGATCTTTAAAGGATAAACATGAGTCAGTATATTTTATATTGCCGCGCCGGGTTTGAGAATGACTGCGCTGCTGAAATTCAATACAAAGCCTCGGAAGCTGGGTTGTATGGTTTTTGCAGGACTCAGCCAAATCAGGCTTATGTCGAATTTGAATTAACACAGCCATCCGATGCCTGTTTATTCAACCAAATTAAATTAGACGAGCTTATTTTCAGCCGTCAATGGTTTAAAGTAATAGCAAAACTAGAGGGCATGAGTGAATCAGACAGAATTACGCCCATCATAGAGTCTGTTCTGGGGCACGAGTTTTGTGAACTCAAATTAGAATACCCGGATACCAACTCAGGCAAAGAAATAGCCGGATTTGCGAAAAAATTTACAGTACCACTTCGACAGGCGTTAAAAAAGAATCTGCTCATCAATGAGCAAGCCAATCATGTACTTCATTTATTTATGTTCAGCTCTACCCAAATGATTTTGGGCAAAAGCTTAAAAAACAATGCCAGTGAACTGCTAAATGGCATTCGCCGCCTTAAATTTCCGGCTGACGGGCCGAGTCGTTCTACATTAAAGTTGGAAGAAGCTTTTCATCATTTTATACCAAAATCAGAATGGGATGACAGACTGAGGCCCGGACTCAATGCTGTTGATTTGGGTGCCGCACCTGGCGGATGGACTTATCAGTTAGTTAGAAAAGGCATGATGGTAAGTGCGATTGATAACGGGCCTATGGCGGATAGCTTAATGGAAACCGGGCAGGTTAAACATTTCAAAGAAGATGGCTTTAAATATCAGCCCAAAAAACATAATGTTTATTGGCTTGTCTGCGATATGGTTGAAAAGCCCAGCAGAGTCGCAAAATTAATGGTTAAGTGGCTCATTAATGGCTGGTGTGAAGAGGCTATTTTTAACCTAAAGCTGCCCATGAAACAAAGGTTTCAAAATGTAATGCAGGTATTGGAAGATGCTGAAGCACAATTGTATCAGGCGGGTATTCAAACCGAAATAAGAGCCAAACACCTGTATCATGATCGTGAAGAAATAACTTGCTTGTTTCGCCGAATTCGGTAAGCAACTAACGTCTGTTACTTTTTTAAGTCTTTGTTATACTCTAATTTATTAGACATAACATGAGCTGGCTGAATGAACTTCGAAAAATTACTGGCAGGCATAAAACTAAAACACCGGGCGTTATTTTTTTTAATACCCGGTTTGTTTGCATGCGGTGACAGTCAACTTGAATATGCACCGGTTGCTATGCTGAAAGAAGTTGATCGCAAAATGGCGCAGGAATTTGTAAAAGGCAACTGGCGTTATCGCGGTGCCAGAGCAGTCGATGAGGGCATTGCCATTTATATTCAGATACCTGAGCGGCTCGATATTTCGGATGAACAGCATAAAGATTATTTAATTAAAACGATTTGTCCGAAAAAAGATGATATTGATTTCTGGCGAAAGGTGATTGGGTATCAGTTATACCTTCGTACCTATAATTATGTTGATCGAAATTATACCCAGGCTCGTTGTCCTAAACCTTTTAATATTTAAGTCTGCTTTCATGCTGAAAAACTCTGTAATCATATAAGTACATTTAAACTTTATTTTTATTTGAAGTGTTAGCTTTGTCACACAAACAGGGTTTTTCACTCAGTGGCTGGATGCTAGTATTATCTGGTTAAATGGATATAAAAAGAACCAAGTGGTTATATGATTAATATTCTAGGCCAAATCAATCTAATGCTTGCCAATTTAGTCGGTAAACGCAAATCCAAACCGGTAGTAAATAAAAACTTAACAGTTAATCAATCAAAAGCTCAGGCTTATGATAAAATCCTGACGCGACAGGAATATCAGACCAAATTCCCTAATTTTTGCAATGACAATCATTTAGTATGCAGAGACTGTCAAAGTCAGGATATTAAAGAGTGGGGATTGACCTCTCGTGATGATGAAAAACGAGTACACAGCTGCAGTCACTGTGGTCAGGTATTATGGCGCAGCGAAAAGTAATTTAAATAGACGATTAGTATGAAAACATATTTATTAAAAGGGGCTCTTACCGGCCTTTTTTTATGGGCACTGGCTTATCCGTTTTATCAAAATACCCAGTTATCAAAACCTGATATAGATAAAACGAATGAGAAAACTGCAAAAGTGAATCAACCTGAATTGGCAACCTGGCTCACTGATTATCCTGAGCCGGTTGACTTTGCAAAGATTTCAGACGTTAAACAAAAAAAGTTAACATTTTTCAGTTATTTTTATCCGCTAATTAGTGCGCATAACGCCTGGATATTAGAAGCAAGAAAGTTTGTTCAGGATTATCAGACAGCCCTCAACCAGAACCGTCAGATAAATACGGTAAGCCAAACGTATTTGGCTGAATTATTTGGGCGATATAAGATTGACGCAGAGCAGGCCAATCAAAAGCAGCTGACCATTCTGATAAAACAATTACTCAAACGTATGGATGTAATTCCGCCAGAGTTAATTTTAATTCAGGCCGCAAATGAATCCGGCTGGGGGACATCCAGATTTGCTCGCGAAGGCAAAAATTATTTTGGTCAGTGGTGCTATCAGGCGGGATGTGGACTAGTGCCTAACCAGAGAATTGAAGGCATGAATCATGAAGTGGCCGCTTACGAGCATGCCTACGAAGCACTGGATAGTTATTTTATCAATATGAATACGAATCCAGCTTATCGTATTTTACGGGATATGAGAGCCAGTTATCGAAAAATGGGGCAGGTACCGTCAGCAGAAGTACTGGCAACCGGGTTAATGAATTATTCCGAAAGAGGCGCAGATTATGTTCAGGATATTATTAGCATGATCCGAAGCAATCAGAGTTTATTAACTGAAGCGAAAATGCTTTCGCTTCAGTCTGACCATGAATCCTAATAGATTAAATGGATTTTTTTACAACCAGTCCTTTCAAATAGAAAGCTTCCGGATAATTCAGTGATATAGGATGGTCTTTGGCTTGCGTCAGTTTCTCAACGATTTGAGCCTGTACACCGGCATCAACAGCCGCATCGGCTACCACTTTTTGAAATAAATCAGCGTCCACCAGACCAGAGCAAGAAAAAGTTAACAAAGTGCCACCTGGCCTTAGCAATTGAAGCGCGAGCATATTAATATCTTTGTATCCTCGACAAGCCCGGATCACCTGACCTTTATTTTCAGCAAATTTTGGCGGGTCAAGCACAATAGTATCAAACTGAATATCCTGCTCTTTATACTGACGCAATAATTTAAATACGTCTGCGTTAATTTGCTGATAATTTTTATCATCAAAGCCATTTTCCTGGTACTGTAAACTGGCTGTGGCTAATGCCTTATCTGAAACATCTACATTAATTACTTTATCTGCACCGGCTTTAAGCGCGTACAAACCAAAGGTGCCGGTATAACTGAAACAATTCAGCACTTGCTTATTTTTACAATATTTAGCCGCTATCTGACGGTTATCTCTTTGATCCAGATAAAAACCGGTTTTATGACCCTGTTCAATATCAACTAATATCTTAAGCCCGTTTTCGTTAATCCAAATTTTTGAATCAGCTTGCCCACTGAGCCAGCCTGTTGTTTGTGACAGACCTTCTTTTTTGCGAACAGCAACATCAGAACGTTCATAAACGGGATAATCTGAGAAAACCTGATTAAGTGCTTTAACAATCGTTTGTTTATGTGCTTCGACACCGGCAGATAAAAACTGACCAACAATGACGTTATTATAAACATCTAATGTTAACCCCGGAATGCCATCGGCTTCGCCTGCAATTAACCGAAACGCATTTGTAGACGGAACAAGCAATTCTTGTCTCATTGCCAGAGCTTTGTTTAATTTGCTAACAAAAAAAGCTAAATCTATACTTTCATCCCGGTTAAAAGACCAAACTCTTGCTCTGATTTGTGATTGAGGGGAATAAGCCGCTGTTGCCAGCCAGTCACCTTTGGCACTGAAAACGTCAACTGTATCGCCCGATTTAGGTTGTCCATCGATGTTTGCGATTGCGCGGGAAAATATCCACGGATGACGACGTAATAAAGATTTTTCACGTCCTTTTGCTAATGTAATTTGAGCCATTTTAAATGCCTTAATTTATAACCTAAAACAGCCGCATTTGCGGCTGTTTTATCCTGCCAATAGAAGGGGCCAGTAAGCCTATGTTTACTTAACCCGCATACCTGGTTGAGCGCCATCTTCCGGATTTAAGATCCATAAATCTTTACCACCCGGACCAGCCGCCAGAATCATACCTTCTGACATGCCAAAACGCATTTTGCGAGGTTTTAGGTTGGCGACAACGACAGTCAATTTACCCGCTAAATCTTCCGGTTGATAAGCTGACTTGATGCCGGCAAATATTTGCTTTTGAACACCGCCTAAATCTACTTGTATTTTAAGCAGTTTATCAGCGCCTTCAACGTGCTCAGCACTGACAATTTTAGCAATACGTAAGTCCAGTTTGGCAAAATCATCAAATTCAATTTCAGGTGCGATTGCTTCGATTTCATCAGAGCCAGACTGCGGTTTTTTATCTGTTTTTGCGGATTTTGTTTTAGCTGCTTTTTTAGTTGAGCTATCATCTGCTGCCAGACTTTGTTTAGAAGCGTCTACCATAGCTTCAATTTTTTTCAAATCTAACCGTTGTAATAAAGGTTTAAACTTTTCAATTGAATGATTGCTAAGTGATTGCTCAATATTTTCCCAGATAAGTTCATCATTTAAAAATTCAGATACTTTATCGGCTAATGCCGGTAATACAGGTTTTAGATAAATCGTTAAAATACGGAATAAATTGAGGGCATCAGAACAAACCTGATGACATCTTGCTTTGGTTTCATCATTTTTTGCTAAAACCCAAGGCGCTTCATCGGCGATAAATTGGTTTGCTTTGTCAGCAAGTGTCATGATTTCACGAATGGCTTTACTAAAATCACGCTTTTCGTAAAGATCCGCAATTTTTTCTGAGGCAGACGTAAATTCTGCTAAAAGTTCAGGTTTAAGGATCTCATCAGCTAACTTGCCATCAAATAATTTTGTGATAAATCCGGCACAGCGACTGGCTATATTGACATATTTACCGACTAAATCTGAGTTAACGCGCTGCGCAAAGTCTTCTAAGTTTAAGTCTAAGTCATCGACCCGGTTGGTTAGTTTAGCTGCAAAATAATATCGTAAAAACTCAGGTTCTAAATGCTCAAGATAGGTTTGTGCTTTGATGAAAGTCCCTTTAGATTTGCTCATCTTAGTACCGTTCACGGTTAAAAAACCATGAGCATGAACGCCGGTTGGTTTACGGTAACCCGCACCTTCAAGCATGGCAGGCCAGAATAAACCGTGAAAGTTAATAATATCTTTTCCGATAAAGTGGTGTAACTCTGCGCTTGAGTCTTTCGCCCAGAATTCATCAAAATTTAAACCAGTTTTGTCACACAGATTTTTAAAGCTGCTCATGTAGCCGATTGGTGCATCCAACCAAACGTAGAAAAATTTATCGGTTGTCCCTGGAATATTGAAACCAAAATACGGTGCATCCCGGCTGATATCCCAGGCTTGCAGGCCGGCTTCAAACCATTCGCCTAGTTTATTTGCAATTTGATCTTGCAAAGTCCCTGATTTAGTCCAGTTTTCTAACATGCCTTGGAACTGACCCAGTTCGAAAAAGTAGTGTTCACTTTTTTTCAATACCGGAGTAGCGTTTGACACGGTTGAGCGCGCATTTTTCAGTTCAACCGGAGAGTAGGTAGAACTACAGACTTCACAATTATCACCGTATTGATCGGGCGCGCCACAACTCGGGCATTCACCTTTCACGTATCGGTCAGGCAAAAACATTTGTTTTTCCGGATCGTATAACTGCTCTATTGTCTTTTTAGTAATACAGTTTGCTTGCTCTAATTGCGTATATATATGTTGTGCCAGCGCTTTGTTTTCTTCAGAATGAGTTGAATGAAAGTTATCAAAATTGACTAAAAACCGACTGCAATCTTGCATATGCTCGTCACGAATCGCACTCACCATATCTTCTGGTTTTTGGCCTAGTTCTTCGGCTTTTAGCATTATTGGGGTGCCATGCGCGTCAGATGCACAAACAAAATGCGTTTGATGACCGCGTGTTTTTTGAAATCTTACCCAAATATCGGTTTGAATATGTTCTAATATATGGCCTAAATGTAATGAGCCATTGGCATAAGGTAACGCACAGGTTACGAGTATTTTTCTGGTATCAGTCATTTAAATTGTATTTCTTAAGCTGCGGATAAAATTATTTGCGAATACTACTGAAATTGGCGCTTAATTTCATCTGCTTATCGTCTACAAGGATAAAATAATTGTGTTTAAATCGATTTTTAAAACAAATGGCGAAAAGAAAACCGAAATTGTTGAGAAGATAGAGACCTTTTTAGCAGAGCAACAAGCTGAATTTATATGGTCACTCATTCAGTTTGAATCTGAAAAAACACCTGAACAGGTCACTAAGGTTATTTTACCTTTTAAGTTTAAAGCGCTGGAAGCCTTTATTCGTCAAAACTTTAAACAAATAAAAATCGAATATCAGCTGCAACTGGCCTCTTTAAATAAACCGCATCAAAATAAGTTAGCAACCATAAAGCATGTTGTCGCTATTGCCTCCGGTAAAGGCGGTGTTGGTAAATCCACGACAACGGTTAATCTGGCCAGAGCATTAGCTAAATCAGGCGCTCAAGTTGGGGTGTTGGATGCTGATATCTATGGACCTTCCATCCCGCTTATGTTTGGTTTGCAAGGCGAGCAACCGGATACTCTGGATGGAAAAATCATGCAACCACTCAAAACCGATGAAGGGATTAAATGTAATTCTATCGGTTTTCTGGTTGATCCGAACGAAGCAGCTATTTGGCGAGGACCTATGGCGAGTCGGGCCCTGACTCAACTGTTCAATGAAACAGAGTGGGGCGAGCTGGATTATTTATTAATTGATTTGCCGCCGGGCACAGGTGATATTCAACTGACGCTAACTCAGAGTTTGCCGCTAAGTGGCGCGCTAGTGGTGACAACACCGCAAAACATAGCTTTGGCAGATGCTAAAAAAGCGATAGCCATGTTTAATAAGGTGGATATTGAAGTTGTCGGGTTAATCGAAAATATGAGTGTGCATATCTGTAGTCAATGCGGCCATGTTGAGCATATTTTTGGCTGTGACGGTGGGCGACAACTGGCGGAAAATGAAGGTGTTCAGGTATTGGGTTTTACACCTTTAGATATTAATTTACGTGAAATTATGGATAATGGCGACAGTGCTGGCTTTTATGACGCGTCTTTTTACAAAAGTTACCAGTTAATAGGGTTAAAATTAGCAAAAGAACTTTATTGTCTGGCGCAAGCAAGACCAGCGAGTCAAACGATTTCAATTACTCAGCTTGACTGATTAATTATTTAACAAAGAAGAATAAACATGCGTTTATGTGATAAAGATATAATTGAAGCATTAAATAGCAAACAAATTGAAATTACACCCAGACCAACTGAAGACATGATCAGCGGCGTTACCGTTGATATTCGGCTGGGCAATAAATTCAGGGTATTTCAGGAACATTCAGCGCCTTTTATCGATTTAAGCGGCCCCAAAGCGGAGGTCAATAAAGCGCTTGAATGTGTCATGTCTGATGAAATTTATATTGAAGACGGTGAAGCTTTTTTCCTCCATCCGGGGGAATTAGCGCTATCGGTAACTTACGAATCTGTCAATCTGCCGGATAACATTGTGGGCTGGCTGGATGGCCGCTCATCGCTTGCTAGGCTGGGCTTGATGGTGCATGTTACTGCTCATCGTATTGATCCGGGCTGGTCAGGTAATATTGTTTTAGAGTTTTTTAACAGTGGTAAATTGCCATTGGCCTTGCGTCCGAAAATGAAAATTGGCGCACTCAACTTTGAAACCATGTCTGGGCGGGCAGAAAGACCTTACAATAAACGTCTGGATGCTAAATATAAAGGCCAGGACGGTGCCATCGCCAGTCGCATCAGCGAGGATGATAAAAGCTAATTTAACAATCAGGCGTAATGATTGTTAATTGCGCCTGCTTTCAACCTCATAAATAAACCAGTCTTCGCTAATAATCGTTTTAACAGCTATGATTTTTAACGAGTGTTTTAATGTTGCTTGTTAAAAAATCATTAATTATATCTAGCTTGATTGTCACTAATGGGCTATTTTTGTCTGGTTTAATCAGTTGAATGTAAAAAGGGTGCTGTATGCATAGAGTTAGTTATTGTGCAATTTCTTTGGCTTTATTCGGGCTAGCGGGTTGTGAAGGAGATACATTATCTGATCTGGAGAATCATTCAGATAATCAAACATTAATTCCAGCAACAAAGCTGATTTATTCGCCTGCAGATGGTGATATATCCGTTCCCAATGACTTACTATTCAGTGGCAGTCAGGATGGTACACTTAACCTACCTGTGCTGGATGCCAGTGACTTTACCGATCCGACTCTTGCTATCAGTGCGCTCGACGGATGGTCAACTCAACAGCCATTTTTAATTGAATTTGAATTGGATAATCGAGTCGAGTCGATTGATCCAAATACGTCATCACAACCGGGTATTATTCGACTGTTTGAAACTGTCATGGGGGGGAGCACAGACAATCAATATCCTCAGTGTCAGACAGTGCAACAGGGACTGGCTTGTGAAGTCATTAACGAGCTTGTATTTGGCGTGGATTTTATCACGCAAGCCTTAAGTTCAACTCAGGTTGCTGTCATTCCGCTCAAACCACTCAAGCTCGACAGCCATTATTTGCTTTCTGTTAGTCGCTTACTGACAGACTCTGAAGGTCGTCCGATTGAAATGTCAGATACTTATCGCTCTGTCCGCCAGAGTATAACTGATTATCCGCTCGCAACAGATGCACAAAGAAGTCTTCAGGCGCTGATTAATTCGTTTGAGAATGCGCTTGCCGGATTTGGCGTTAAACAGGATGAGTTGATTTTAACGGCAGCCATGACAACTCAATCAGCCAGCACTTTGCCTTTATTGAAAGGCTTACTTGTTCAGAATCCGCAAAATTTACCTGTGATATCTCAACCTCTACCTGTCGAAAACCAAGGACTGAATATAACGGCATTAGAAGCACTTGGCTTAAGTGACCTGAGCTGTCCGCAACTTGCAGCTTTAGCGACCTCGGGCACGGCAAATGCAGAACAGATGGCATTAATTGAACAAAGTTTACCGTTTTGTATCAGTAAGCTCTATAGCGCTTCTATTCAACTACCTTATTATAGCGGCATTGCAAATTCAGATAACCCCGGTGGTGCTACGGGCGCTGATGCCTGGTGGCAAGCAAATTGTGATAGTGGCGCAACTTTAGCGGGTGCTGTTGCTCAAGGCGCTGAACTGCCGCAGCAACCACAAAGTGACAATGATACTGTGTGTATGAATTTTGGTTTACGGGATTTAGGCCTTGATTTAGAAAGAAATATAACTCAGTTTAATCCGGTGCCTAAGGTTAGGGCATATGACGATATCGAAATTCAAATAACGATACCGGATCCGCAATACCTCGCATTAAGCGGGTCACCTGTGACGCAGATGCCTGAGGCTGGCTGGCCGGTTGTGATAATGCAACACGGCATTGGCGGGCAGAAAGAATATATGCTGTCACTCACGGGCGCCTTAGGATATGCTGGGTTTGCAACGATAAGCATAGATATGACACTGCATGGCAGTCGTGGATTTGATATTAATAATGATGGCGAATATGACGTTCAGGCAAATGCAACCGATGTCACTGCATTTATGAATTTAGAAAATGCACTGGCCACACGTGATAATGTTAGGCAAAGCATTGCAGATTTACTGGGGCTAAGACTGGGCGTGGCAAATTTGGCATCAACTGAATTTGCAGGGCAAAAGTTAAACAATGATAATGTTTATTTTATCGGTCATTCTTTGGGCGGCATTGTCGGCTATCCGTTTACCGCGCTTGCTAATACTCAGCTTAATGAAAGCATTGATTCCATGTTTAAAATCAAAGCGGCTGCATTTGCCAATACGGCAGGCGGTATTGCCAGCTTTTTATTAAGTTCAAATTCCTTTGCTGACTTTATCAAGGGCAATATTTTATTATCTAACTACCGACCTTTTTTAAATTACCTGGCTGAAAATGAAATTTTGCTGGCGGATTTACTGGCGGATGCAGCAGCATACCAAACTCAAAAAACTCAGTTTTTAGCTTTATCAAATCTGGCTTTAGAAGAGGCGGAGTTGTTTGAGCTTGGCGAAGCTTATTTATTTTATTTATTACAGAATAATGTGAATATTCAGTCAATCGGCGAAGCAGACCATCTTGCACATTACAAAGGATTTGTCACTAACTTAGCTCAGAATGAACAAGCCCGCGTTTCCGGACAGATACAGCAGTTTAGATTTGCATTTCAAACCGCTATCGATAGTGCTGATCCAAATCAGTATGCTGACCGTTTAAAACAAACGAATACACCGGTTTTACTGACTGAAATATGGGGAGACGGCACTTCACAGACTTGGGACCAAACGATTCCACCGATAGTTGAAGCAGCGCCGCTTTCCGGTACAGAAGCATTAGCAAGAATATCCGGCTTATCTGTAATCAGCCAGGCAGTGCAAAATAGCGAAGGCATTTCTGGCTTAGTCCGATTTAATTCAGGTGAGCATAATTCTGTGTTTTTACCAAATAGCAACCCGGCGGTTACTGGAGAAATGCAAAGGTTAATCGCACACTTTTTTGCATCAGAAGGCACTTCTATTCAATTTGAAAATGAAGCTCTGATTGCCGATTAGTTAAGTTAATTTAACCCGGCGTTTAGCCGTATGGTAAAAACTCATTTATACTATTAAATACAGGCGTTAAACCAGATGTAACGCCTGTTTATTTACTTACAGCATCATTTACGTTATAACATGCTGTAGTGCGCGAGGTAGCTATATTATGAGTTTAAATCTTTTTACCACCATTCAGCAGGGATACACTTACAGCAAGGATTGGCCAGTCAGGACCGAATTGTATGCTTTGTTCCCGGAATGCAGGATTATCAAAGCAACTCAGCTCGCGACTATGGTGATTCCCGTGATCGCTTTATTAACCTTTTTTCTCCAATATCAGTATCTTGGCGAATCTTTTGTCGCTCAGTCGATTGCAATGTGTGGATTGTTATTAAGCCTGCCAGTACAAGGTTATATCTGGTTAGGAAAAAGAGCAAAAGCCTTGTTGCCTGCAACCCTCGCATCTTGGTATTATCAGCTTGAAAATAAGTTTATTGAGCAGGGCATTGATTTTAAAGGTATTGCTCATAAACCAACCTATTCAGATTTGGCTACTGCGTTAAATACAGCATTTAAAAAATTAGATAAAGCCTGGATAAAAGATAAATTTTAACTGGATACGACTGATTGAACCTTTCTAATTTTGATTTATTGGCTGCTGTTTCTGAAATTACTAAAAACCATCATAAATCCAAAGTTTTACACGCCCTGATAGAACAGCTTGATAAGCTGTTTGAATGCGAATCTGTTTCTCTTCATAAAATCACGAATCGAGGCGAAGGTCCGCTGGAGTGCTTGGTAAAAAAAACTAAAGGGCTTAACCTTGAATTACTGCCTTGTGCGAGCAGAGCTGACATATTTGTCAAACAATGCATAGAATCTCAGCAAACGATTGTGCATGCCAATGCCGGTAGTTTGCCGAGCCGAATACTGATCCCTATATGGGTTGGCAAACACGCTCATGCTGTGATTTCGCTGTTTTTACGCCAGCCACAACAAGAGACAATAGAGTTAATACAGCAGTTAAGCGAGATTAGTGCTAATTTATTAAATACCATTCATGAAAGTGAAGTTGATACTTTAACCGGCTTATTAAACCGGAAAACACTTGAACTACAACTTGATGAACTCTTTTATGAGCAACAAGACGACGACAGTGATACTCACGAAGCTGACTGGCTCGTCATATTGGATATCGATAAGTTCAAATCTATCAATGATATCTATGGCCATACTTTTGGAGATGAGGTTTTATTGTTGTTTTCAAATTTAATGAAGCAGAATTTCAGGAGCTCAGATCTTATTTTTAGGTATGGCGGAGAAGAGTTTGTTGTTATTATTCGCAGCGCAGACGAAAAATATCTTGGCATGATCTTAAACAGAGTAAAACAAGCAATTCAGTCTTATCCGTTTCCACAAGTAGGACAAGTCACAACCAGTATGGGCGCCGCCGTTATTAATCCTAAGTTAGATCCCAATACAGTACTCGAACAGGCAGATAAAGCTTTATATTTTTGTAAAGAAAATGGCCGCAATCAATTTGCTATTTATCATCAACTAATAGACAGTAAGCTCATAGAGTCGGCAGAGCTGACGACAGATATAGAACTATTTTAATTCATCCAACCCTTTTCACTTAGCATCAAACAGCCCGTATAGGCGGGTTAACTAAAGTTAACCCGCGACTAAATTATTTTGGCTGTGCATCTATACTTTGGCCGTTTATATCACGGCTTTCATCGGACATTAAATATAAGTATGCAGGCATAATATCATCGGGCTGGGCAATATTTGCGGGATCTTCTGCCGGATAAGCTACAGCTCTCATTTTGGTTGCCGTTGCCCCCGGGTTGATTGCATTGAATCGAATATGAGTATTATCAAATTCATCAGCCAATACTTGCATCATTCCTTCTGTTGCAAATTTGGATATTGCATACGCGCCCCAAAAAGCCCTACCTTTTCGACCGACAGAGGAAGAAGTAAATACAACTGACGCCGAGTCAGATTTTTTTAGCAGTGGTAATAATGCCTGAGTCATAATAAACTGAGCGTTTACATTGACTTGCATCACCATTTCTAACTTGTCTTGCGGCCATTGCTCAAACGGCATTAACGTACCGAGTTGCGATGCGTTGTGTAACAAACCGTCTAATCGACCGAAGGTATCTTCAATGGTCTGCGCCATCGCTAAATAATGGTCTTTAGTTGCGCCTTGCATATCTAAAGGTACAATCGCAGGTTCTTTTGCGCCAGAGGCTAGAATTTCATCGTAGACTTTTTCGAGTTTTTCTGTTGTTTTACCCAACAAAATAACTTCTGCACCCTGCTGTGCAAAATTGATTGCGGCTGCTTTACCGATTCCGGCACCTGCACCGGTTACCAAAATGACTTTACCTTGCAAACAATTAGCTTGCGGCAGATATTCGAGCATTTGTTACCCTTAGTTCAGCGAATAAAAGCCACATTTTAACGAACTTAATCGCTTAGCCCAAACCTTAATTGATAAAATACTTTGTTTTTTATCAATAAATTTTTGATAATAGCCACCCAATTGCAGAGGTACTCTATGGCACGTAAAGTAAGTTATAAATTTAAGGGTCAATACAAAGAGATTCAATTTTCTTTTGACCGCTACCGAGATAAACATGAAGCTGTTGCAGCCGCGGAAGGCATAGACCTGACGCGCTTTTTACAAATGGAAGAGCAGCTGAAAAATTTTCCAAAGCAGGGCGCTGCAACCAAAAATTATCGTGAAGTTGAATTTAAGCGAATGGGATTTGAAGCGATTCAATTTGTTCGCGAAGAGTCCGATTGATTTTTATTAAAACCGATTTATGAAAGAGTAATATGTCAGATTTTGAAACAAACCAGTCTCCTAGAATTATTCCGACCAGCCGTCCGGCAAAAGCCGCTTTTGACTGGTTTAATCGTGGTTTCAGACTGTTTGAAGGCTTTAAGGTACAGTGGGTTGTCTTCACTTTAATTATTTATGTTATGGTAGCAGGTCTGTCATTGATTCCGGTATTAGGTGAGTTAATGGTTAGCTTGCTTTTACCTGGTTTTTTTGTTGTTGCGAGTGTGGTTAAACAGCAAAACAAATTTGATCCAATGCAGATGCTTGAACCCGTTAAACGGCACTTAAAGCCATTATTGCATTTATTTATTATTAATTATCTGGCAGCTATGGTTGCCAGTTTTATTGCGAGTAAAGTGGCAGGCGTGCAAGGTATAGACGCCGCTAGTGGTCAGCCTGAGCAAGTATTTCAATTTTTAGGGATTTTATTTGTGATATATATCCCTGTATTAATGGGCGTTGCATTTGCGCCAGCTTTAATCATTTTTGATAAGTTAAATGCGCTAGATGCCTTTAAAATGTCATTCTCAGGCTGTTTTAAAAACGCATTATCGCTGACCGTATTCACGGTTATTTTGTTATTTGCGTTTTTAGTAGCGCTTATTCCTTTTGGATTAGGGTTATTACTGCTATTGCCTGTTATGCATTGCACAACCTTTGCCATGTATGAAGATATATTCAGACATAAAGCCAGATTTTCTTTACCCGATGAACCCACGGATGATGAAGATCAAAATGGCAGCTTTATGGTTTAGCAGCATCAGAATTAAGGATTTTATATGCAAGCATTAGATTTATTATTAAACCGAAGTTCGTTTAATCAGCTTGGCGGACCGGCTCCCTCAGACGAAGCCCTGAATAATATTTTAAAAGCCGGATTACGTGCCCCCGACCATGGCAACTTATCACCCTTTAAGTTTATCGTTTTTAAAGATGAGGCGTTAAATGATTTGGGCGAAATTTTTGCAGAAGCTGCAGAGCAGGAAAACGCGCCAGCCGAAAAGGTAGAAAAAGCGAAAAATATGCCGCTTAGAGCACCTTTGGTTATTGCCGTGATTGCCAGTGTAACGCAAGCGCACAAAATTCCTGAGATTGAGCAAATTATTACCGCCGGTTGCTGTGTTCACGGTATGCAAATGGCCGCAGTGGCTCAAGGTTATCAGGGCATCTGGCGCACCGGTGAATTTGCTTATCACCCGCATGTTAAATCACAGTTTAAATTAAAATCAGCAGATCAAATTGTCGGATACTTATATATAGGCACAGCAAAATCACAAGTACCTGTAAAACCGAACAAAAACATCAGCGATTTTGTCCAATATTGGTAACAGCTATTGTCAGTGCTTTAATTCGTTAGCTTTTAACATTAACCACTAACAAACTCATTTGCCTGTTTGTTTTAGCAGGCAAATACCAGCCAAAATTTTTTCTTTTAATTGATCTAACATTTAATTCCATACGTTATATGCTTAAGACTCATCAGGCTTGGTTTAGGAATTAAAAAATGCATTCAAATCAAAAACTAAACATTGGCATCAGTGCTTGTTTATTAGGCGAAAAAGTCCGCTTTGACGGTGGTCACAAGGCGCTTACATTTGCCAACAAAATATTGTCTCAGTATGTTAATTTCAAACCTGTGTGCCCCGAAGTCGGGATTGGCATGTCAGTTCCGAGAAAGCCGATACGCCTTGTAGAGGATGAAAGCGGGGTCAGACTGGTTGATTCGCGTGATATCAACAAAGATTACACTCAAGCGATGAACAAATTTGCAACAGATAAGTGCTCAAATTTGAGTGGTTTAAACGGTTTTATTCTGACGTCTAAATCACCCAGTTGCGGAATGGAGCGAATGAAAGTTTACGATGCTGATGGCAATCTGATTCATCGTAAAGGTGTTGGGTTATTTGCCAAGAAATTAATGGAGAGCCACCCAAATTTGCCTGTCGAAGAAGACGGCCGTCTCAATGATGCCGCACTGCGGGAAAACTTTATTTCGAGAATATTTGTTCATGCCGATTGGCAGAAATCAGTGGCGCCCAGTGATCTGTTTAAAGACTTAGTTGAGTTTCACAGCCGTCATAAATATCAAATTATGGCTCACAGTTATCAGGCTTACCGGGATTTAGGCCAATTGGTTGCTAATCACCAGAAACTGGATTACGCAGAGGTTAAGACGCTTTATTTTACTCGATTAATGAAAGCACTAAAAAATCTCGCCGGACGGAAAAAACACTGCAATGTCCTAATGCATTTGCAAGGTTACTTCAAACGAGACATTAGCGGTAATGATAAACAGGAATTAAATAATCTAATCATGCAGTATCGTCAGGGGTTGATCCCTCTGTTAGCACCACTGACCCTGATTAAACATTTTCTAAAACTTCACCCAAATGAATATCTGGAAAAGCAAAGCTATTTTTCACCTTACCCTTTGGAAATGGGTCTGAACGGGTAGAAAGGCAAATCATTATGCAGTTAATTTGGTTCAGAAATGACTTACGCAGTTTTGACCACGCAGGTCTGACACATGCTCTGGCGACACAAGAACCTGTTGTTGCAGTCTTTATTGCAACACAAGTACAGTGGCAGCGTCATGATATGGCTGAGGTTAAGCGAGATTTAATATTTACCCGAGTGGCTGATTTATCAAAGCAACTGGCCAAATTAAATATACCACTTTTAATTGAAGCCGTTGATACCTATACAGATTCTGTTGGTTTAATTACCAAACTATGCCAAAAGTATGGCGTTAAACAAGTGCATATGTGTGTAGATTATGAGCTAAATGAACAAAAAAGGGATGAATACTGCACGCGCTCGCTTAACCCATTGGGTATCAAGGTTGCCAGTTATCATGACTCGGTTATTTTTCCGCCAGGTCATGTGGCTAAAAACGACGGCGCTTTATATAAAGTATTTACCCCCTACAAAAAGCAATGGCTCAAACAGTTTAAGCAAGCAATTCCAGGCTGCTATCCCAAACCCAAAGCGCAAACAGCCAGTTTCAGTCAGGCTGAATTGAATACGCAACTTGAACAATCTCAACATGAACCTCAAAAAATCGAAGACAAACTGAATCAGCTAAAAATACCTTTCAGTTATCCTGGCGTTTCATCGGTAAAAAGCTGGCAAGCCGAATTTGTGGGCTCTGAAGAGGCTATTTTAAATGCACTGAGGCGCTTTTGTAAGGAAGTCGTTGAAGACTATCAGCGTAACAGGGATTTCCCTTTACTGGATTCAACCAGCAAGTTATCAGCTTATTTTGCTATTGGTAGCCTCAGTCCTAGACAAGCTATCAATCGTTTATTGGCAGAGCAGGGCGATTCCCTGTTTGAACCGGATTCAGGGGCAGGAGTGTGGTTAAGTGAACTTATCTGGCGAGAATTTTATCGTCATCATGTCGCTGACGATCCCAGAATTAGTCAAGGATTTGCGGTTAAAAAAGAATATCAGACGCTTAGATGGCGAAACAATAAGGCTGATTTTGCCGCCTGGTGTGAAGGCCGTACTGGGTTTCCCATTGTGGATGCTGCTATGCGTCAACTGAATCAAACGGGTTGGATGCATAACCGACTTAGAATGATTACCGCTAGTTTTTTAGTTAAAGATTTGCAAATAGACTGGCGCTGGGGAGAGCAATATTTTATGCGAACTTTGATTGACGGTGACTATGCAGCAAACAATGGTGGCTGGCAGTGGAGCGCTTCTACCGGACATGATGCTGCGCCTTACTTTCGAATATTTAACCCGACAACTCAGGGTGAACGCTTTGATAAGAAGGGCGGTTTTATTCGCCGTTTTTGCCCTGAACTGGGCGAGGTCCCGGACAAAAACATTCATCAACCGCAAGCCTATCTGAAAGTATTTAATGCCAATAGTTCATACCCTGATGCAATTGTTGATCATAAATCAGCTCGGGAAATTACCCTGAAAATGTACAAAGCCGAATAACAATATAAGGCCTTTATCATGAGTGAGAAAACATCAGATTTGCCAGCCTTAATTGGCCGGTTTATTCAGATTTATCAAGCATTGAATAGTGAGAGTTTATCTCAGTTAACATCAATCTATCACAAGGATATTGAGTTTATTGATCCGATTCATCACATTCTTGGTTTGCCGGATTTAATCCAGTATTTCGATGGCATGTATCAAAATATGATTAGCTGCGATTTTGATATTGATGAAATAAATGGCGTCGATAATCAGTTTTTTTTAAATTGGACTATGCAGTTCAGACATAAAAAGATTGGTCGCGCAAAGTTAATTAAAGTCGTTGGACTTAGCCAATTGAAAATACAGGACGATTTAGTCATCTATCACAGAGATTATTTTGACTTAAGTGAAATGATATTTGATCACTTACCCCTGATAGGTGGTATAACTCAGTATGTTAAACGCAAAGCAGCTCAGTGATGAATATATTAATAACAGGTGCAACTTCGGGTATTGGTCACGCATTAACGCGCTATTATTTAGAACAACCCGAAACAACAAATGTTATCGCGATTGGCCGAAATGAAATTAAGCTGGCAGAGCTTAAAGCTGGCGGTGCTAAAGTACTGGCTTGTGATTTAACCGAAAAATCAGCTGTATTAGCATTAAAACCCAAGATAGACGCCATTTGTGATGCATTGGACATTGTGATTTTAAATGCTGGCGGTTGCCATTATTTTGATGCGCAGCATCCGGATACATTAAGTGATGTTGTAAAGCTAGGCTTAGAACAAAATTTTCTATCTATGGTTTATTCTGTTGAACTGACACTTCCATTTTTACAGAAAAACTCTGGCCGCCCCAATTTAGTCTTAATGGGGAGCTTAGCATCGGACTTTCCGTTTACAAAAGCTGAGGGATATGGTGCCTCAAAAGCGGCAGTTGGCTATTTCGCTAAAACGCTCGCAGTTGATTATCCCAACATACGTGTACAACTGGTGCAGCCTGGCTTTGTAAAAACCCCGCTTACCGATAAAAATAAATTTGATATGCCTTTCTTAATTGAACCGGATGCTGCGGTTAAAGCGATAACACAGGGCATATATAAAAATAAAAGCCTGATTCGATTTCCAGGCCTGTTTGCCATTATTCTGAAATTGCTGGCGTGTTTGCCGGTAAAACTTCAAATCCATCTTTCAAAAAAAATGAAATAGTATGGTTATCTTAAGGAGATAAAAATGAAAATAGCCGTTATCGGTTCTGGTATTTCTGGTTTGGTCAGTGCATGGCAATTATCTAAAAAATATCAGGTGACGCTATTTGAAAAAAATGCTGAGCTGGGTGGCCATACTGCAACAAAAGATATTGATTTCAATGGAAAACAGTACGCGATAGATACAGGCTTTATTGTATTTAACGATTGGACTTATCCTAATTTTAACCGTTTTTTAGACCTGTTAGATGTCGAACACCAGCCGACAACCATGAGCTTTAGTGTAAAAAATACAGCAAGCGGTCTTGAATACAACGGTCATACTTTGTCGACTCTGTTTGCTCAAAAACGAAACTGGCTTAACCCAAAGTTTTATTGCTTTTTGGCTGAGATAATTAAATTCAACAAACTCAGTAAAAAACTACTGGCAGGGCAGATAGATAACAGTGGTTCAGTGCTTGATTTATCATTGGGTGAATTTTTAGCTGAATTTAAATTTTCTGATTATTTCAAACAAAACTATATTCTTGCTATGGGCGCGGCCATCTGGTCGTCAGGCCTTGAGGAAATGAAAGCCTTTCCGCTGCGTTTCTTTCTTCGATTTTTTAATAATCATGGTCTGCTAAATATTAGTCACAGGCCTCAATGGTCAGTTGTAAAAGGCGGCTCAAAACAATATATTCAGGCGTTGTTAAAAGAGATGCAGACTGTTGATATTCAGCTCAATGCGAACATCCAGACAGTGAGACGTACCCGTGATACCGTCGAGATAATAACCGACGGACAGGTTCAAACCTTTGATAAGTTGGTCTTTGCCTGTCATTCAGATCATGCTTTACAGTTATTAGATACGCCAACCACAGATGAAACACAGGTGTTGGGTAATATTCCTTACTCAAACAATCAGGTGATTTTACATACAGACTCAAGCTTATTACCTAAACGTAAAGCGGCCTGGGCAGCTTGGAATTATTATTTATCTGAGCAGAATCCGGACACGGCCACACTGACCTATAATATGAATATATTACAGGGCATCCAGAGTGAAACCACGTTTTGTGTCACCCTAAATCAAACTGAAGAAATTGATCCTGATAAAATTCTTGGCCATTACCAATATTCGCACCCGGTATTTAACCTGACCAGTTTCAAAGCTCAAAAACAAAGAGACACAATTAACGGTCATAATAATACCTATTATTGCGGCGCATATTGGTATAACGGATTTCATGAAGATGGAATCAAAAGCGCGCTAGATGTTTGCAAAATGCTAGATGTGGATGATTTTTATGAAGGAAAATAACTTAAATTCCTGCATTTATCAGGGCACGACCTATCACAAACGTTATACACCTAAACTGCACTGTTTTAGTTATCCGATATATTTTGTATATCTGGATTTGGATGAGATCGATCAAGTCCACGCAACTATCCGCCACTTTTCAGACAAACCCCTATCAATGGCCTGTTTTAAACAAAGGGATTATTTGCCAGATAAAACTTCTGCTTTACCGCTGAAACAACAAATTCTGAACAAATCAATTGAATTAGGCGAGACCCAAAAAATAGATAAAATTTATTTGTTATGCCAGCTTAGAACCTGGGGGCTTTATTTTAGCCCGGTCAATTTTTATTATTGTTACAGCCAAGATAAATTGCATTCTATTTTGGCTCAGGTTAGCAATACGCCCTGGAACGAACGCTACTTCTATCGCGTACCTTTTCAATCGCAAGATTATATTTGTGATAAAGATTTTCACGTATCGCCTTTTAACGATTTGGACATGAAATACCGTTGGAAAACCAGCGAACCAGATGAATGCCTTAATCTTCATCTGGATAATCTACATCTTGATCCGAATCAATCTAAAATTTTTCATGCCGGTATATCGCTTAAACGTAAACCATTAACCAATAAAAACTTTAATCAGCTTTTGATCAGTTTTCCCGCCATGTGCGTAAAAACAGTAATTTCAATATATTGGCAAGCTTTAAAGTTGTGGCTTAAGGGCACGCCGTTTTATGGTTATGTTGCAGATAAACAAAAATAATCAGGAGTAGAGCATGCAATCTAACGAACTGGATTCAAACTATAAGCACTCTAATTACCCAACTAAGTCTGACTCAACGCAGGAAGAAAGGACGCATGTTTCCTGGCTGTTAAAACTGGCCAGAAATCTGGTTTTTAAGAAACTGAAAAACCTACAAAGCGGCTCGGTCAATATTATTGATCCTCTTGGCCAGCAGGTATTTTATGGTCAAAATGCGAATCAGAACGAAGCATCATTGTCAGTACAGGTTACTGTATCAGATATTCGCTTTTATCAGATGGTATTGCTCGGTGGTTCGATTGGCGCAGGTGAGGCGTATATCAAAGGCTACTGGCAGGCAGACGATCTAACGAGTCTGGTGCGTATTTTCAGCGCAAATCTAGAGACCAGCGATAAAATAGAATCCGGTTTAGCAACTTTGTTGGCGCCACTGAGTAAGGTATCTCACTGGCTCAATAGAAACAGTAAAGATGGCTCAAAGCGTAATATAGCCGCACATTATGATTTGGGAAACCAAATGTACAAGCTGTTTTTAGACCCCAAAATGATGTATTCAAGTGCTATTTATCCAACTTCATCCACAACCCTGAATGAAGCGGCTGAATATAAGTTGAAACATATTTGCGACCGTCTTGCATTAAGCCATGAACACCATTTACTCGAAATTGGTACAGGTTGGGGTGGCATGGCCATTTATGCAGCCCAGTATACAGGGTGCACTGTAACGACAACTACCATTTCCAAAGCTCAGTTCGAATATGCTAAAGAGCAGGTAAAACTGGCGGGGTTGCAAGATAAAGTCAATGTGGTGATGCTTGACTATCGTGAGTTATCTGGTCAGTACGACAGAATTGTTTCGGTTGAAATGATAGAAGCTGTGGGTCATGAGTATTACCAAACATTTTTTAATAAATGTTCAGGTTTGCTAAAACCTAACGGCTCTATGCTGATCCAAGCAATTACGATTGCCGATCAACGTTATCACTATTATCTGAATCATGTTGATTTTATTCAAAAGTATATATTTCCGGGCGGTTGTTTACCTTCAATCGAGCAAATATCCCGCCATGTCAGTCGTTCAACTGATATGGTTATCCGTAATTTAGAAGATATAGGTTTGCATTATGCTCAAACGCTGGCGGACTGGCGTAACAACTTTTTTGATAACATTGAGCAAGTCAGAGCACTCGGTTATGGTGAGGACTTCATAAATATGTGGGATTTTTATCTATGTTATTGTGAAGGTGGATTTAGAGAAAGAGCCATTTCAACTGTTCAAGTGTTAATGGCCAAACCCCAATCCAAGGATATCTGAGGGTAAACATATGCTGGTCGGTCACATTTTGTCCTTTAAAAGCTTATTGCCTTTAATCATATTAACCTTTCTAAGTTTTAACCTTGAGGCCAGCGTTCAAAATAAACAAATCTGGCAACAGCAACCGCTGGGTTCAGCCAGATTGACTTATTTATGGTGGAAAGTTTACGACAGTTCATTTTATTGTCAGCAAACAGATAATCTTCAGTCTTTGCTGGCTCGTACCGGTCAAGACTCAAGCGATGTGATCAATGAAATAAATAAGCTTGTTGCTCACTGCGGCCAGATTGCATTAAAGATTCACTACCTAAGAGATATTGATAAAGACGACTTAATTAAAGAAACAAAAAAGCAGTGGCAGCATCTAGGTATTAAGCATAGTGATTTGGCCCGTTGGCTGAAGACACTGGGGACTATCTGGCCCAATCTTAAAAAAGGGGACGAGCTTATTTTTTCTGTTCACTCAGGTTCAAAAACCAGCCAGACATTTTTTTATAATGAAAAAAGTATTGGGCAGATAAACAGCGATGACTTTGCTTTTGCATTTTTAGCTATCTGGCTGAGCCACGCAACCAGTGAGCCAGAACTTCGCCAAAAACTTCTGGGTCTGGATTAAAGCTGCATCCGGATCTGTCTGTTATATTAAAACCTGATTGCAATTGCCTGTGAAAAACATACGGGCTTAAAAATATAATAAAAATACCATATCGAACGCTTGATTTTACCGCAATTAGACATATTATGTCTTTGAGGTTGCGAATTAACTGGAGTGAGCGATGCAACGTATAATTTTATTTTTGATCACAAATATTGCGGTAATGCTGACATTAAGCATTGCGATGAGCATTATATTTTCCGTCTTTGGCATTAATACCAGAGGAATGGGTGGTTTGCTGATCATGGCTGCTGTATTCGGCTTTGGTGGTGCATTTATCTCGTTACTCATGTCGAAGTGGATGGCAAAAAAGTCAGTTGGTGCAGTGGTGATTGAAAACCCGACTAATACAACTGAGCAATGGTTGCTGGAAACCGTGCGCCGCCAAGCTCAAAAAGCTAAAATTGGCATGCCGGAAGTAGCCATTTTTAATTCTCCTGAAATGAATGCGTTTGCTACCGGCGCAAACAAAAACAACGCCTTGGTGGCGGTCAGTGCCGGGCTGTTAAATAACATGACGCGTGAAGAAGCAGAGGCTGTCATCGGCCACGAAGTTAGCCATATTGCCAATGGAGACATGGTTACTCTGACGTTAATTCAAGGTGTGGTGAATACTTTTGTTATCTTTCTTGCACGCGTAATCGCTGGCATCATAGATAATGCAACGCGCAGTAATGATCAACAAAGTGGGGGATTAGGTGGTCTCGCCTATTATGCAATCGTTTTTGTGCTAGAAATGTTATTTGGCATTTTAGCCAGCTTTGTGGTTGCCTGGTTTTCCCGCCAACGGGAATTCAGAGCAGACGCAGGCGGTGCTCAGTTAACCAATAAACAAGCCATGATTGCTGCCCTTGAACGGCTCAAGTTAAGCCAGGAAAGTCGGTTAGAAGGTTCTATGATGGCATTTGGTATTAATGGTGGAAAACTGTCTCGCCTGATGGCCAGTCATCCACCACTGGATAAACGCATTCAGGCACTTAAAAATAGCTAATTCAAAACAGCAGAAAATAAAAAGCCGGGAAGTTAAATTCCCGGCTTTTTTAATCTCAAGCATCTAAAAAGCTAATTAACCACAGCAACGTTTATATTTTTTACCCGAACCGCAAACACACAATTGGTTTCGGTTAATTTTTGTTTTTTCAAAACGAACGTCACCGGACGTGTAATACCAAAGCTGGTCTATTTTGATAAAATCAGAACACTCTCTCATCGTTATTAAATCATGATGGTCGATGTATTTAGCAATAAATTCCACTTGCCCCTGATGTTCGGTCATAATCTGGCTGGATAATACAGACAAATTAATAAACTGAACCGCATTGGCAAATGCTTCAATTTCAGCGTATAAATGTTCAGTGCGAGTTTCTGGCGCTTGAGTTTGATATAAATAATCAATATGCTTCAAATAGTAGGCGGTATATCTTGAACGCATCAAGTCTTCAGGCGAACGCGCTATCTCGTCTTGTTCAATTATGGGCTGACAACATTCCGTGTAGATTCGCTCTGATTGGCAGGGACATAACATACTAAATAGGATTTAAAAATGAAAAGGACACTCAGTTTAGCATATAAAAGTCGGTATAAAAGTCATATGGCTTTTATCTGCTTGTATTTTATAATTTCATCAAGTGGATGCAGTCAAAAAATGGCCTACCAAGCACTACAGGAAGCCGGTAAAAACAGAGCTCAATGTGAGTTGATTGCAGATGTGACAGAAAGAGATAAATGCCTTGCCAAATACAATCAGAATTATGAAACATGTCAAAAACAGCGTGAGCAGGTGTTAGACAAAAAATGAAGATAAAGCCGCTTATGATCTAGCAAAACAAAATCAATTTGCTAGGATTTAATCATAGGCAGTCAAAATTTGGAAAAACCATGCTTAAATGGACGATACGGAAATTAAAGTTCTCAATACGTTTAACTGTCGTGAGCGTATTTGTTTTAGCAACAACCATCACAGCTGCGATTGCCATTTCGCTTCAATATTACTTCAGCGAAAAACTCTCTGTTAATTCAACCGTTAAATTATTTGATTTAACCACTCACAATACAATTACCCATTTGGCCAATATTGACAACCAGGCAAAAAATATTGCCAAAATACTGGCAAAAAACCCGTTATTTGCAGAAGATAATGTAGATTTTGATACAAAATTAAGAGAGCAGTTTGCTCAGGTCATGCAATCTACTCCCTTATTTTATGCATTGTATACGGCTGAACAGGATGGCGATTTTTATGAATTGGTCAATTTAAATACCAGTCAAACGGTGAGAAAACAGCTTAATGCGATTCAAAGTGATCGTTGGGTTGAAATAAAAGTCGAGCAAGTCGGCGGGCAAAGAGTTAAGCAGCTTTTATATTATGACGAAAATTTTAACCTGAGGATCAAACAAAGCGAAGTTACTGAATACGATCCCAGACAAAGAATCTGGTATACCCAGGCGAACCAAAACAGAGTCAATAAAACGCCACCTTATTTATTTACGCATTTACAAGCGCCAGGCCAAACATTTTCAATTAAAGTAAATGACCGTGTTATTGCCGTCGATATAGCCTTGTCGGCTGTTTCTGAATATTTGCAAAAACAGGGGCTGCAATATGAAGACGGACTCGAAAGCGAAATTTATGTTTTTCAGCCAAACGGCGAAATTGTTGCATCTAACCGGGATCCTAAAATGGATCAAAACTTTCTACCGCCGAAAAAACTCAATTTGGATGAAAGTCAAAGAGCTGTATTAAGCAAATATCCGGTGATAAATGTATCGAACGAAATGGACTGGCCTCCGATGGACTTTAGTGTAGCCGGTGAGCCTCAAGGATATAGTATAGATTTGTTAAAGCGCGTATCCCAAGTACTCGATATCCGATTTAATTTTGTAAACGGCTATACCTGGGTTGAATTCATCGAGCAATTCGACCAAGGCCAAATCGATATCTTACAACCTGTTTTCAATAGCGTTGAAAATCACGATAAGGGGTTATTAAGCCAGGCTATTGTTAACCTGCCGTTTGCGGTAATCACACCACAAGGACCGGGCCAAATCGAAAAATTATCACAGCTAAATGGTAAAACGCTTGCAATACCAGCTGGCTGGTCTGTGGTTCCGGCAGTTGAAGAGCACTTCCCAGAGATTGAACTCATACTGGTTAAAAACACTAAAGACCTATTGGAAAAAGTCGCGCGTGGTGAAGTAGACGCAGGTTTAGACAATAGAGCCGTGCTTGAATATACCGAACGTCAGTATTTTATAAAAAATATTCAATATCACGATTTACCGGACTTTTCTAAAGCCTATTTTACCGATTCATTACATCTATTAATCCATCCGGATAAACAAGCGCTGCATTCACTGATTAACTTGGCACTTGATAACATCTCTGCAGACTATAAAGATTGGTTAAGACAAAAATGGTTGGCTGAACAAAGCAGCCAGGTTGAAACGATAGGCACTGTTCCTTATGTTGAACTAATTAGCCTAAGTAAGCAAAAATTAAAACATAACCAAATTAATTTGATTAAGGTTCAGGGCAAAGAAAAATATGTTTATATCTCTCCGCTTTATCAGAATCATCAACTCGATACGGCCGACTATATGGCTTTTATCGTCGATAAAAAGCAGGTGTTGGCACACAGCCGCGATCAAATTAAAGTCTCTATTTTTATCACCGCTATAGCGCTGATTTTAATCATTCCTGTCTCCTGGTATTTTGCATCACCTATTGTGATGCCGATTAAACGACTGACCGAAGAAACAGAAAAAATTAAAAATCGCGAATTTTCTAAAATCACAACATTAAAGAGCAACATTATTGAAATTGAAGCGCTGGCTAAAAACATGGTCAAAATGGGCCGTTCAGTAGAGCAACATGAGAAAGATCAAAAAGCGCTCATTGAATCTTTTATTCAACTGATTGCACAGGCCATTGATGATAAATCGCCTTATACAGCAGGGCACTGCGAGCGAGTCCCGCAATTAGGTATATTATTGGCTAAAGCGGCGTCTGAGTCTAAAGATAAGGCGTTTACTGATTTTGAATTTAATAACGAAGATGAGTTCAGAGAGTTCAGAATTGCAGCCTGGTTACATGATTGCGGCAAAATAACAACCCCTGAACACATAGTTGATAAAGGCACAAAACTTGAGACCATTTATAACCGTATTCATGAAATCAGAATGCGATTTGAAGTCTTATGGCGCGACGCTGAAATTGAATATTACCAAGCTCTGGCAAAGCCAGTTAATAATCCAGTACAACTTAAGAATAAATTGAACCGTGAACAACATAAATTAAGGCAAGATTTTGCTTTTATCGCAGGCTGCAATGTGGGTGGTGAATTTATGGATGAAGCCAATATTGAGCGCCTGAATGAACTCGCACAAATCACTTGGCTGCGCCACTTTGACGATAAAATTGGTCTATCGCCAGTTGAGGAACTCAGAGCGCACGACGATGATGAGCAGCTACCGATTACTGAAAATTTGTTAGCAGATAAGCCTGAGCATCTGATTGCACACGATAAAAAAATTGAATACGACGCTAAACTGGGTATTAAAACTAAAGTACCAGAATATAAATATAATCAGGGTGAGCTATATAATTTATCAATTGGCCGTGGAACTTTGTCCGCAGAAGACAGATTTAAAATAAACGAACATATTATCAGCACCATAAAAATGCTCGATCAGGTCCCCTTTCCAGCCGAATTATCAAAAGTGCCCAGATACGCCTCAACACACCATGAAACATTAAAGGGTACAGGTTATCCAAGACAGCTCACTGCTGACGACTTGTCCATTCCCGAACGAGTATTGGTATTAGCGGATATCTTTGAAGCCTTAACCGCAGCCGACAGGCCCTATAAAAAAGCTAAACCTTTAAGTGTTTCGATTGATATTCTTTATAAGATGGTACTAGATGATCATGTTGATGCGGATGTGTTTAAACTCTTTTTAACTTCGGGAATTTATTTAGACTATGCCAACACCTTTTTAGATCCTAAACAAATAGATGAAGTCGATGTGCAAAGTTATCTGGATAAACTCTAAGCCTGATCCTGTACTAGAGCTAAAAACTGACAGTTTGCTACTTGTCCGTTCAGCTTTGCCTGCATCGACGCAGCCATTCAATTGCCGTAAGCCAAAAAATAGTGTTGTTTCGCTGTAAACGGCGACTTACATTTAGCCCGGATAAAGCAGTTGGTGCAGGGGGTAGCAGTGGCCGCGGTGAGCTGCCAATTAAGATAAAAGGTCAGCCAGTCAGCTTACCTATAGCATTTTCTATTTATATTCACGCAAGCGTATATTCACACAAGAGTTAACTAGTTGCAGACATAAGGTTAACCTTAAACGCCAAGCTTGCAGGCGCAGCAATGAATGATTAACCATCTACTGGTAATCAAGTCTAGTCCGCCATTTGTGGCGTTCAAATCTCTGGTGTAAAACCGACAGAAGCCCGATATACAAATTACTTCAGTCTGACTTTAAGAATAACGGATTTAAGTGATTCAAAGACGTCAGCTCTGCACTCAAAGTTCATTTAGCAAAAACTAAAAAGCCGCTATCAATAGCGGCTTTTATACTTGGTTAAACTTAACTTTATCGTTTATTTATTAAAACCAATATGCTGATGTAATCTAACTGACATGGTTTCAGTATCGTAAACATAATCCAGTTTAGCAGCCATTGCACGTATGGTTGCTAAAATCTGGTTAAAGTGTTTACCATAACCATAGCTGGTCATATCAGACTCAGCGGCGACAAAAACGAACTGTATGCTATCAACCAGCTTTTTAGCAGACCATTTACAGGTATAACCGCAAATTTCCTGCTTAGGGTTGTAACCAATTCGATAAAGCTCACCGTCTTTGCTCAGGCTTTCATCATCCTGACTTCTAACCACAGGCACTAGATCATTGGCCAACATATATCCGTTATTTAAATTATGTTCTTTTGCACTATTGATAAAGGCTTCAGAAATCATAGTATAAAGCGGGTTATATAAGTCTTCTGCGGTCGTATCAATATCAGCCATTTCACGAATTCGGCGGGTAACCGGCATAGTTACAACCGCATAGTTTTGTGCATCAATAATTTCAGGCACTTCAACTTCGTCTACTTTAAAACGGTTACGGATAGAGCGTAGTTTATGAGCCTGTGTGCCATCGTGACCTTTTTCTTTTGCGAATAAATCGAACGTTAAATGTTGATGATCACAAATTCTGACTGCACCTTCAGTTAACTTTGCTTTAGCTGAGAACTTAGCAATAGCATCTTCGACTTTCTTATGGAAATGAGCTGAGTTAGCTCTGATATCACGGCCATTCGCTAAAAAAAGCAGTTTGATTTTTTTAGCGCGTTTGTTCTCATCATAATAACTGCTTGAATTGAAATGATAACAAGGGCTATATAAAAACAAAATTTGTTGTTCGGTTTGAGACGTTAAACGCTCAGGGCTATATCTGACACGAATAAACTTGTCATTGGCGACAAACTGACAGCTTTCTAATTCCATTTCTGCACAAATTTCAAAAAAATCCTGTGCCATCTTTTCATAGCAAGCTTTATAGTTTTCCGGATTTTCACTACCGGCGTAAGCTTTAACCAGTTCGTCGGTTAATTCAAATTTAGCTAATAAATATTGGTTTTCACGTGTATTAGCAGGAATAAACAGTTTGTGCTGAGCGCTTCTTTTGCGAATAATTGACATTTTCTGCCCCTTTAATGTTATTACCAATAAAAACTGAGTGTAGGAAACAGTATAACTGGTCGTAAAAAGCTCAATTTTTATTAATTTTGTTTAGGCTCATTCTTATTGAAAAAACAACAAATTACAAGTAGGTTACATTAAAATACAAAACTTGGTAAATCAGCTTAACGGTTTTGTATAATTCGACTGGGAATTTGGCTGCAAACCATTAAAATAGACTGACAAAAGTCACACGCACTGAAACAGGTTTAACTTGCAAAATAAATCCAGAAAAGTCATTAAAAAGCAAAGCTTGCACCCCAGAAACCTTCATAATAAACGCTATCCGATTGCAGACTTAGTAAAAGTTTGCCCTGAGCTGAAATCTTATGTCAAGTTAACCCCCCAAGGCGAGACCAGTATTGATTTTAGTCAGGCAAAAGCTGTTTTTTTATTGAATAAAGCCTTATTAAGCTACTACTATCAGATTCAATACTGGCAAATACCAGAAAACTTTTTGTGTCCGCCTGTACCGGGCCGCGCGGATTATTTACACTATTTGGCTGACCTGATTACAGGTTCAACGCCTAAACAAAAAATTAATAAAGATGCAAATGTACGAATATTGGATATAGGCACAGGTGCTAATTGTATTTATCCATTGATTGGTGAGTCTTTATTTGGCTGGCAGTTTGTAGGCACGGATATCAGTAAGCTTGCTTTGGAATCAGCTGAAAAAAACCTCTCGACTAACCATTTATCCAGCCGACTTGTATGGCAAAAAAATAAATCCAATATTTTTAAAGGGATTTTGAAGACTCAATTAACATCGGATATCGCGCAATTTGACGCCTGTATTTGCAATCCGCCATTTTACGAGTCAGCAAAACAAGCCATGCAGGTTAACTTAACCAAGCAACACAAGCTGAATAAAAACCGAGTTAAAAAAGGTAACCGGGTTAAACCGATTGAGCAAAATAGAAATTTCAGAGGTCAAAATGCAGAGCTCTGGTGTCAGGGTGGAGAGTTGGCTTTTTTGCTTAACATGGTGGATGAAAGCATAGAATATGCTAAACAGATTGTCTGGTTTACCACTTTAGTCTCAAATAAGGAAAATCTGCCCCCATTGCAAAAACGCTTGGCGCACCACAACGCCAGGCAGGTAAAAACTATCCCAATGGGGCAAGGACAAAAACAAAGCCGGATATTAGCTTGGCAGTTTTAAGTTTATAACCTCAACTAAATTTAATCACAAAGGAGTTAAGATGTCAGATTCAAGTATCAGAGTAGGTGTTGTCGGTTTTGGCAATTCTGCAAAAGCATTTCATCTACCTTTTATAACAACACAAAGTGAATACCAGTTAGTTGCCATCAGCAGCTCACAGCTGGAAGCAGTCGCCACTGCGTATCCTCAAGCTGTCTGTTATGCCAGCGCAGAAACCTTAATTAAAGAGGCTGATGTTGACCTTGTGATTATTACTGCGCCCAATCATGTTCATTTTAGTTTGACCAAACTGGCGCTGGAAAATGGCAAGCATGTCGTTTTGGAAAAGCCGATGGCCAATACCAGCGAAGAAGCCGAGCAGCTGGTTCGAATTGCTGAAAAAGAAAATCGTTTATTCAGTATCTACCAGAATCGACGATGGGACGGTGACTTTTTAACGGTTAAAAAGTTATTAAACGATAATAAACTCGGCAAAATAAAACATTTTGAATCTCACTTTGATAGATTCAGACCCATTGTTGAAACTCGCTGGCGAGAAGAAGCCGGGTTGGGTAACGGTATCTGGTTTGATTTAGGCCCACATCTGGTTGATCAGACGATTCAATTATTTGGTTTACCTGAGGCTGTCACCGCGCGCATTTTAACCATGCGAGAAAATGCCAAAACCGCTGATTATGCGCATGTTACTTTGCACTATGACAATTTAGAAGCTGTGATGCATATGACAACACTCTCGGCGATACCCAATCAAAGATTTAGAATCGATGGTAGCAAAGGCAGTTATCTCAAAGCCGGATTAGATGTACAGGAAGGTCAGTTAAAATCAGGCATCTTGCCAACAAATGACAGCTTTGCCAAAGAGTCGCAAGATTGCTTCGGTTCATTGTTTACTCAGGATGCTGAGCAAAGTATCGTAACTCAAGATGGCCAGTATGCTCAATATTATCGCTTAATGTCTAAAGCAATTCTTAATCAGGGGCCGGTACCTGTTCCGCCTCGAGAAATTATAAATGTGATTAAAGTCATTGAACTAGGCTATCAAAGTCAGGCAGAAGGCAAAACACTTAAGTTTAACGGTGTGTAAACTGAGCACTTCTCACTTGGCTTTTTAGTGCTTTCTGTTAAAATGCCGCGCAATAAACTGGCTGGGAATATGGTGAGAACCCATAACTGTACCCGCAACTGTAAACAAAATACAATTTTGTAAGTCAGATACCGTCAGTTTATTGAGTTCATTGAGTGCGGGAAAACGCTTATGATGAATGCATCTTTCTTGCTTATTTTTAGCAAATGCTGTCGGCATTTTCTGCAACTTTGCAACCCACCGGGTGTATTTATTCGTTTTTTGACGCAACTTGGTTTTTAATTAAGATTCTCTGGCGCATAATTTAACGAATATATGGCATCTTCGCTTTTAAAAGTTTCCAACCTTAGTTGGCAAACCGACCAGCAAACTATTCTGGATTCAATCAGCTTTGAATTATGCCCGCAGTCTGTGAATGCGATTGTAGGCCCTAATGGGGCAGGTAAAACCAGCTTATTGCGTTGTCTTTACAAACAAATTAATAACTACTCTGGTGATGTCCTACTGACTGATGAGAATATTAAAAATTTATCAGCTAAATATCTGGCCAAACAAATAGCGGTTGTGAATCAGCATATGCCGCTGAGTTTTACATTAACGGTTTATGATATTGTTTGTTTAGGGCTTATCCCGCACCTTTCATTATTCAGCCAAATCAGCAAACAACAAAAAGCACTTATTGAAACGATTTTGGTGCAACTTGAAATTGCAAATCTCAGAGCCAGAGTTTTTAATCAGCTATCGGGCGGGGAACAACAGCGTGTGCTCATAGCAAGAGCTTTAGCACAACAACCTAAATTATTGATTTTAGATGAGCCGACTAATCATCTGGATATTCATTTTCAACATCAGATATTAGATTTAATCAGTAAGCTGGATGTTTGTGTATTAATGACTGTACATGATTTAAATCTGGCCGCTTATTATGCGCAGCAAATTTTATTATTAGACCGGGGACAACTGGTCGCTCATGGTCAACCCGATACGGTTTTAACGCCGAACCTGATTAATCAGGTTTTTAATTTACCGGTTGAGCTGGGCACTAACCCTTTGAATCGAAAACGTCATGTCTATTTTTCTGCGTTGGCTGAAGAGGCAAAGCCCTGATGTCGGGATTAAATTTTTCACGTAATAAAACTAGGCTTAGTTTAATTGCCATGGCGGTTCTTATTGCCAGTCTATTGGCTTCTCTGACTTTTGGCGCTGCACAGATATCTGTTACTCAAGTATTTTATTGTTTGTTTGAACAATGTAGCGATCCACTTGAACAAACACTTATCTGGCAAATCAGGATGCCGCGCGTGCTGGTTGCGCTTTTATGCGGTGCAGGTTTGGCTGTGGCAGGTGCAATTTTACAAAATACGACTCGTAATCCGCTCGCTGAGCCTTATTTATTTGGTGTAGTGGCTGGCGCCGGCTTAGGTGCCAGTATTGCCAGTATCTGGTTTGTGGACCATATTGGACTTGTATTACCGATTGCTGCGTTTTTAGGCGCTATCCTGGCAATCAGCATCGTCATGCTGGTTGGCATAAGTACAAAAGCCAGACGAGTTGAATCTTTAATTCTGGCAGGGGTCGCGGTTTCTTTTATGTTAAGTGCAGTCAGTCAATTTTTACTTTATATGGGCGACCCTTTTGCAACTAACCGGGTGATGTTCTGGCTAATGGGATCACTGGCTCGGGTTGAAATGGCGGATTTAAGCATAATCTCACCTGTCATTTTAATTGGTATTAGTCTGGTTTTATTATTTCACCGTCATATTGATGCGTTATTACTCGGTGATGAAAACGCAGTCAGCATGGGGATTAATGTCAATATATTGCGTCTTTTTATGCTCGCAGTGTGCGCAGCTCTAACCGCAACTCTGGTTGCCTATTGCGGCGGTATTGGATTTGTGGGGTTAATGATCCCGCATATTGTCAGACACTGGTTTGGCGCAACCACAGCTCCGCTTTTGGTCGGTTGCTGTTTACTGGGCAGTACCTTTTTATTATGGGTTGATGTTATTGCAAGAACCATAGTGGAAGGACAAGAAATTCCAATTGGTATCATCACTTCAATTTTAGGCAGCATTTTCTTTTTAACGTTAATGTTAAGAAAAAATAATTAGGAACCTTTATGGATTGGCACATTAAAAAAATTGATCATGCTTGTGCAGAGCAAGTGCAGCAAAAAATTGACCAGAAAACCAAACCACGTGGTGCTTTGGGTCAGTTAGAAACCCTTGCCAAAAAATTAGCTCAAATTAGCCTGACTCACCACAAAGGCGACGATATAAAATTTGAGCACACAGTCATTTTAATTTTTGCTGCCGATCATGGCATTGCCGAGGCTGGAATAAGCATAGCGCCGAGTGAAGTAACCGGCCAGATGGTCGCCAATTTTGTGAATGGCGGGGCCGCGATAAATTGTTTTTGCCGTGCCAATCAAGTCGATTTAAAAGTAATAGATGCCGGTGTTAAATTCCCGCCAAATATTAAAGCTGATAATTTAATCAACCAGTGGATCAGTGCAGGGACACTTAATTTTGCGGAACAAGCCGCGATGAGTGAAACCCAATTGCAAAAAGCATTAAAAAAAGGCGCCAAAATGGCGCGAAGAGAAATCGAATCAGGTAAACACATACTTGGTTTTGGCGAAATGGGAATCGGCAATACCAGCTCCGCCAGCGCCTTATTGTCGGCCGTATTAGGCTTAACCCCGGAGCAAACCACAGGCCGGGGGACAGGTATTACAGATGAGCAGTTTAATCTGAAAAAAGCGTTAATAGAACAGGCATTGGTACGAGTCATTAATCAATACGAACTCTCTGATTTATCGCAAATCAGCAGCCGGTTAACACCTGAGCAAATCCTTGCTGAATTCGGCGGCTTTGAAATTGCTCAAATGGTTGGTGCTATGCTGACAACCGCAGAAATGGGGTATCCGATTGTTGTTGACGGTTTTATTGTTTCAATTGCGGCGCTGCTTGCAAGCAAAATCAATCCCAATATTTGTGATTATTTTGTATTTGCACATCACAGTAATGAACAGGCTCATCAGCTTATTTTAAATCATTTCAATGCACAGCCTTTGTTACAACTTGATTTGCGTTTAGGCGAAGGCACAGGCGCTGCGCTAGCCATGCCCTTAATTAAAAGTGCAGTGACGTTTTATAACCAGATGGCTACGTTTGAAAGTGCCAGTGTAGAAGCAGTCTGATATTCGCTAAATGATTAAATTAATTAAACAAGAGCTTAATTTAATGGCGCTGGCTTTAACGTTTTTTAGCCGGATACCCAGCCCGTTTAAGCTGGATTTTTCGGCTGAGAATTTAAGCAAAGCCAGTCGTTACTTTACCCTGGTTGGCTGGGGGCTTGGTTTTATTGTTGCTTTTGTTTTCTGGATCTCAAATCAGATATTTAGCGTCCAGATCAGTATATGGATATGCATTGCGTGTAATTTACTATTGACCGGTTGTTTTCATCAGGACGGTTTAGCCGACATGGCTGACGGCTGTGGCGGTGGTTTCACAATAGAAAAAAAGCTGGAAATTATGAAAGACAGCAGGCTAGGTACCTATGGTGCCTGCATCTTGTTTTTTGCGTTATCTGGGCAGTTTTTATTATTAAACGAATTGAGCCAGTTAGATCCTAATGCTTTTATTTGGTATCTGCCGGCGGCTTATGCGATATCACGTGCAGTGGCATCCAGTTTTATCTTTGATATGGCGTATCAGACTCTGGATAGGGTGAGTAAATCTAAACCTTTGGCCAACCAACAAAGTCGCACTGATTTACTGGTTTCTTTGCTCACGGCCTTGCCGGTTTGTTTCTTTTTAGGCTGGATACAGAGTCTGGTTCTAATCCTTACCTTAATGATATTCAGGGTTGTATTTAAAGGGTTTTTAAATCGCCAGCTTAAAGGTTATACCGGAGATTGTCTGGGCGCGGCTCAGCAAATCTCAGAGCTCATAATTTACCTGATATTGATTGCTTGTATAGGGTTTCAAATATGATTTATTTTGTCTTGGGCGGTGCACGCTCGGGAAAGTCCGGATATGCCGCTGAGTTAGCCAATAAGCTGTCAGAGCAGCATCAGTGTAACGTATTGAATATTGCCACGGCTCAGGCTTTTGATACAGAAATGGCCGAACGTATTAAAAAACATCAGCAAGACAGACCCGCACACTGGCAGTTAGCAGAAGTGCCTTACGAGCTCACTGAATATTTACAAAATGATATAAAAAATAAAAAAGTAATACTAATTGACTGTTTGACATTATGGCTGAATAATCAACTCTTTAAATACCCTGACCAAAACATTGAAACATGCTTTGAACAATTTAAACAAACTTTGTTGTCATTAAGCTGTGATATTATTTTAGTATCAAATGAAGTAGGATTAGGGGTAGTTCCAAATGGCAAAGTCAGCCGTCAATTTGTAGATGAAGCAGGGCGACTGAATCAGCTCATTGCGCGCATAGCGCATGAAGTTGTGTTTTTGGCAGCCGGCTTACCATTGCATCTAAAAGGAAAGCCAGAATGACACAACAAATCAAACCTTCCAGATTTACTTTATTAAGACACGGTTCCGTTTCCGGCAGGCCGGCTTTGTATGGGCAAACTAATGTTGGTCTAAGCGAGCAGGGATTAAAAGATATGTATCTTGCAGTTGAAACCTTGGATAAAGCCGATCCGATAGACAAAATCGTCTCCTCACCATTATTGCGCTGCGCTATGTTTGCCGAAGCTTATGCTGAAGAAAAAAATCAGGACATTATTTTAGATCCCAGATTATCAGAAATGGATTTTGGTCGTTTTGACGGAATTCCTTATGACAGACTGCGCAGACACTGGGATAAATTAGAAGCTTTCTGGGCAAACCCTTACAAAAACACACCGCCTGAAGGAGAAAAACTGAAACAGTTTGGGATTCGGGTCAAATCTATGTGGCAGGAACTGCAACAAGATAATGAAGGCCAGCACTATTTACTGGTCTGCCACGGTGGGGTTATCCGCATTATTTTAGCCTGTATTCTCGACATAGACTGGAAAAATGCAAACTGGTTTAGCAAGCTCAAAGTAGATTATGCGTCTATCAGTCAGGTTGAAATTGCTTCGCATAAAAGTGCTTCACCGATTATTAAATGTATCGGCGCCAAACCAGCCGGATTAATTACAAGCGAGTCTTAAGAGTTATCAATTGAATAATAAAACACTCATGATTCAGGGGACCAGCTCTGATGCCGGGAAAAGCATGCTGGTTGCTGGCATTTGTCGCGTACTGGCAAGAAAAAAAATTAAAGTTGCCCCCTTTAAACCACAGAATATGGCATTGAACAGTGCTGTTACAGCCAGTGGGGGGGAGATAGGTAGAGCTCAGGCCGTTCAGGCGCTGGCAGCAGGCGTTGAAGCTGAAACTGATTTTAATCCTATCTTGTTAAAGCCAAGTTCAGATACTGGCGCTCAGGTTATTATTCATGGTAAAGCTATATCCAATATGCAGGCAAAGGCCTATCACGACTATAAAAAAGTCGCGATGCAAGCTGTACTCGAATCACATGACAGACTGAAAAACAGATTTGAAGCAATTATTGTTGAAGGGGCAGGTAGCCCGGCTGAGATCAATTTACGTGAAGGCGATATTGCCAATATGGGGTTTGCCGAAGCTGCCGATTGCCCGGTCATTCTGGTCGCAGATATTGACAGAGGCGGGGTATTTGCTCAAATTGTAGGGACTTTAGAATTAATCTCTGAATCTGAGCGAAATCGGGTTATCGGCTTTGTTATTAATAAATTCAGAGGCGATATTGCATTGCTGCAACCCGGGCTGGACTGGCTTGAAAAAAAGACAGGTAAACCCGTTTTGGGCGTTTTACCTTACCTTCAGGGGTTGGATATCGCCGCAGAAGATGCCATTCATACAGAACAAATTTTAGAAAAAAGTGAGTTAACCGTTGTTGTCCCCGTATTTCCCAGAACCAGTAATCACACTGATTTTGATGCACTAAGACAGCATGCAAATATTAATTTAGTTTATGCCGCCCCCAACAAGCCGCTGCCTAAAGCCGATCTAATCATATTACCCGGCAGTAAAAATACACGTGCAGATTTAGCTCATTTAAAAGCGCAGGGCTGGGATAAACAAATTGCGACTCATTTAAGGTTTGGAGGCAAATTATTCGGCATTTGTGGTGGTTATCAGATGCTCGGTGAACGCATTGATGACCCCTGTGGAATAGAAGACAAGCCCGGCACTTCTGCCGGCCTCGGATACTTGCCGATTCAAACGGAACTAACCAACAATAAGCTGTTGCAGCAAAATCAGGGGCATTTTAATCTAAATGGCATCCCACTTGAGGTCAGCGGCTACGAAATTCACTGTGGCCGCAGCCAAATTATTGAGTCCAAAAAAGTTCGTCCTTTACTACAACTATCAAACGGTGAAGATGGCTGCATTGACACAGCAAGCGACCAGATTGCCGGCTGCTACTTACATGGTGTGCTCGATTCACAAGCGGTTATAGCTCAGCTCGCAAGTTGGTGTGGTATTAATCTTTCACAAACTAACGCCGAGCAGCATGAATATCGCCAGCAGCAGCTCAATGCTTTGGATAAATTGGCTGATGCATGCGAGCAACATCTAGACTTTCAGGCAATAGAAACTGCCATTCATCAGAAATAAATTAAGGTAATAAAATGGTTGACCAAACTCAAAAAGCAGAACGTCATCAGGCGCGAATGCAAAGGTTAAAAGAAAAAGTAGATGCTAGAATCAGTGCCGCTACCGAAGAACGAGGCATCATAATTGTTATTACCGGCAATGGTAAAGGTAAGAGCACTTCTGGTTTTGGTACCGTCGCCAGAGCCGTTGGGCATGGTTTAAAAACCGCTGTGGTGCAATTTATTAAGGGTACCTGGGCTTGTGGTGAGCGTGAATTGCTCGAAAAAAATGGAACAGAGTTTCATGTAATGGCGACAGGCTTTACCTGGGAAACTCAAAACAAAGAAGCGGATATAGCGGCTGCCGAAGCTGTTTGGCAGCAAGGTAAGAAGCTGTTGGCGGATGAAACCATAGACCTGGTTTTACTCGACGAGCTAACCTATATGCTAAGTTATGACTACCTTGATATAGATGAAGTGCTGGACGCGATTGTTAATCGTCCGGTTAACCAGCATGTTGTCATTACCGGACGAGGTGCACACCGTAATTTAATTGAAATTGCGGATACTGTCAGTGAAGTTCAGTCGGTTAAACATGCTTTTCAGGCCGGTATCAAAGCGCAAAAAGGGATAGACTGGTAAATGCGAACCTGGTTTAAAAGCAGTTTATTCGTGTCGGGCTTGCTCATTACGCAATGTGTATTTGCCAAAGACGTTAAACTTGTGGTGACTGCACCTCATATCGTAGAAATGCTTTATGCGATTGGCGCTGGCGATCAAATCCTGGGGACAACTGAGCATTCTGATTATCCGCAAGCCGCAAATCAAATTCCAAGAATTGGCAACTACGCAGGTCTGCAGGTTGAGAAAATACTGGCGCTTAAACCGGATTATATTATTGCCTGGAAAACCGGTAATCCACCACAGGATTTAGAACGATTGGAAACCTTTGGTATTCCCGTCGTTTATTCAAATCCGACTTCACTTGAAAGTGTTGCTAAAGAGTTGATTATGCTGGGTAAACTCAGTGGCCATATTGATCAATCTAAGCTTGCAGCAGAGCAATACTTAACGCAACTGGATAATTTAAAAAAGCAGTATTCAGGTAAAGACAAAATTCGTGTCTTTTACCAGCTTTGGGCGGCACCCTTAACCACAATTGCAAATCAAGCCTGGCCACAAAAATTGATTGAAGTCTGTCAGGTTGATAATCCTTTTATTGAATTAAAAGGGGATTACCCTCAAATCAGCATTGAACATGTACTGGTTAAGCAGCCCCAAGTTATTGTGATCCCGACATCCAGTTCAGAACCTAACGAAATAAAAGGATACTGGCAAAAATTTAACACAATTCCAGCGGTTAACAATCACCAAATTAAATTAGTCAATTCTGACAAGTTACATAGAATGACGCCCAGATCTTTAGATGAACTGGCCGTCATGTGCAATAAAATTGATCAAGCTCGAGCGTTTTATCAAAAAAATTAAAGGAAACGATAGGACAGATTAAGGATGATATTCAACTAAAGGTTGATGCAGGGAAAACCATAGAGGTATTAGGTGCTCAAATAGTTGAGTGAAACGGGAAGCAAATGAGAATTTTGCACTGCCCCCGCAACGGTGATTAAGCGTAAAGCGCCATAGCCATTGTTTATACCGGTTCATACCCGAGTATAAATGAGAAGGCGGTAGCTCGTTGTACTCGCGTACAACCGCTTATCAGTCCGGAGACCGGCCTAATATTAAAATTAATCTAACAAAATGCGGTGGGCATTTTGCCAGAGGAAATAATGAAAACTTCACAATTATCACTAGCGATTAGCCTTGCAATTAGCACTGGCTTTGTTTCAACGACTGCATTTGCAGAAAACCAAACTTCCACAGCAGACATAGAAGTTATGACTGTAACCGGAAACCGAACTTTAGCACAATCTTTTGATGTACTGGCGGGTATCAATACTTTCGAACGACAAGATATTGAACTTATTCAACCGGTTAATGTAACCGCTTTATTAAACCGAATTGCAGGTGTAAGTGTGTCTAATAATGGCGGACACGGCCAGACTTCAAGTGTATTTGTCCGTGGAGCGAATTCTGATCATGTTCTGGTATTGGTCGATGGCATTCGCGTCGGTTCTGCCACGACAGGTAATAAAGCTTTATCTGATATACCAGTTGATATGATAGAGCGTATCGAAGTAGTTCGTGGGCCGCGAGCCGCTTTATGGGGGGCTGATGCATTGGCCGGCGTGATTCAAATTTTTACCCGCGAGCAACAAAGTGGAGATGGAAACATTGAGCTTTCTGTTGGTTCGAATGATTATCGTGGCGCCAGTGTCACTGCGGGATTGGGTAATCAGGCGCATAATTTGACGGTTGCATTGTCTACTGAAGCTGAATCAGGCTATGACGTCAGTTCTTCAGAGAGCACTTCAACAGATAATGATGGTTTTGAAAAAAACTCATTAATTTTGAAAGGCTCTAACCAGTTAAGTCAGGCATTTACATTAAAAAGCTTATTATCGGTAGAAAAAGGCTTTGCCGAATATGATGATGGGATAACCAATAGCCAAAACAATTTATTGGCCCTTTCCGGGGTTTATACAACAGGTTCAACCAGCTCTGAAATAAAAGTAGCGACTTCTAAAGACGATTCGACTTCCATTTCACCTTGGGGGATTAATAGATACATAACCTCCAGAGACCAGGCTAACTTGTTAAGCCATCTGAACTTTTCACAAAATACGCAATTAACAGCCGGCCTTGATTATTTTCAGGATGAAGTCTCCGGTACAAATGCCTACACCGAATCTCAACGTGAAACCTATGGTGGCTTTATTGCTGCAAAAACTCAGTTAGACGCAATAAAAGCTGAAGTTGCATTGCGCCGTGACAGTGTAGAGAGTGTCAGTACCGAAAATACCTATAACTGGTCATTAGGTTACCAACTTAATCAGGACTGGTTAGTAGCGTTTACTCAGGGAACGGGATTTAAAGCGCCGAGCTTTAACGAATTGTATTCGCCACTGGGTCCATACTCGATTGGTAATATTGATTTGATGTTTGAAACCTCACTTAACCGGGAGCTGCTTACCAAATATCGCTCTCAGGCATTAAATGTTGAACTGAATATTTTTGAAACTCAATTCGATAATCTGATTGAATATGTATATGGGGGGTATGACGGCACAATTGCAACCTGGCAAAATGTTGAGCAAGCGACGACCAAAGGCGTTGAATTAGCGTTAGATTATATCTGGGGAGATTATAGTATCAACCAGGTCTTAAGCTACACCTCAGCTAAAAATGAACAAACAGATACGGATTTAATCCGTCGTCCACGTTTAAAAAGCTTCACCAGTCTGAATTATTCAGGCGGGCTGCTGGATTATTCTCTTGAAGCCAGTGTGCGTGGCAATACCACAGATTATGGTGGCGGTTACGTACCTACCATTAGTTTGTTTAACGCTTCAGTTGCATATCAGGTCAATAATCAATTCAGAGTAACAGGTCGCATCGAAAACTTGTTGGATAAAGACTATTACACTGTCAATAATTACCGTGCTAGTGGGCGTTTTGCTCAGGTCTCAGTCAATTATTCGTTCTAAACTGAGCTGAATTGATGGGTTAAAAGGATTAACCCATCAATGCTTGTTGTGAATTATTATTCAGTATAATCGAATAAATAATCACATTTTTAAAATAAAACTTATCTAAATTCTGTTAACTTTGATTTAGCTGGTGTATTATACACGCGTTTATTTTTTACCCTTACAATGTAGGAAGCTCATTCATGTTTCAACAACTAACAGCTTTACCACCGGATCCTTTATTAGGGATTGCGGTAGCATATCGTCAAGACAGCAATCCAAAAAAAGTTGATTTGGGTGTTGGTGTATATAAAACAGAAGAGGGTAATACCCCAATTCTGACAAGCGTTAAAAAGTCGCTTCAAGTTTTATTAGACAGTGAAGACTCTAAGTCTTATATCCAGGCTCGCGGTAATCAGGCATTCCTGGACGGTATGGAAAAGTTAGTGTTAGGTGCTGACAATCCTTTATTAGCTTCTGGTCGTGTTGAATCAGTGCAGGCACCTGGTGGAACCGGCTCATTAAGATTAGGTTTTGAATTAATTAAACGTGGCAACCCAAATGCAAAAATCTGGGTGAGTGGTCCAACATGGGCAAACCACAATGCGTTAATTAAAGCGACTGGTTTAGCCAGTGAAGAATACCCTTACTATGACAAAGCAAACAACCAATTAAAAGCTGAAGAAATGCTTGAAGCATTTGCCAAGCTTGGAAAAGACGATGTAGTCTTACTTCATGGTTGTTGTCACAACCCGACAGGTGAAGATATTCCTGCCGATTTATGGCCAAAAATTGCCGATTTAGCAGTTGAAAAAGGGTTTACACCTTTTATCGATATTGCCTATCAGGGGTTTGGGGTTGATTTAGAAACTGACGTTCAAGGCGTTCGCCATTTATTAAGTAAAGTCCCTGAAGCACTAATTGCAACTTCATGTTCTAAAAACTTTGGTTTGTACCGTGAGCGTACGGGGTTAATTACAACTATCAGCGAAAGCTCAGTCGCGGCCGGTATTGCATTAACGCACGTATTAAACATAGCGCGTGAAATTTACTCAATGCCGCCTTCATATGGTGGTGCAACTGTCGGTATTTTGTTAGCTGACGATGCATTAACGGCTGAATGGAAATATGAACTTGCTGAAATGTGTGCACGCATGCGCTCTTTACGTGCATTATTAGTTGATAAATTACATGCTCGCGATGTTGATCAGAGTTTTGATTTCATCAATCGTCAAAATGGTATGTTCACTTTCTTAGGGATTACCCCGGAGCAAGTGCAAGCGATTCGTGACGAATACTCAATTTATATGGCGGGTAGCAGCCGAATCAACATTGCCGGTATCTCAAACTCAAATGTTGACTATATTGCAGATGCTGTTGCTGCTGTATTAAAAAAATAATTTGACGCGGCTTAAGCAAGCTGATTCGTTAAATTATTAAAAAATAAAAAGCCGGGATATTCTTATCTCGGCTTTTTTGTATTAGCATGTTGATATCGCTTCATAAATACATGTTTAATATGACCAAATTAACCCACTTTTTTTGTATCTTCTCAATCTTATTGACCTTGAGTGCATGCTCAACCCGTCAGGCAGGGGAGCGCTTTACCGGCTCGACAGAGCAAAGGCTGGTGACATACAGTATTCAGCAAATGGCAAAAAATGTAGCGGGTGAATCCCTATCAGAATTGCAGGATCAAACAGTTGTTTTTGAAAGCCATTTTGTCATTCACAACCAAGTTCAGCACTATGCTGAAGAACGTGTAAAAACAGAGCTCACAGATAAATTTAACGTGAAATTTATTTCATCGTCCGAGTTTACAGAAACCGAACCATCTAAGCAGCCTCAATACAGACTAAAACTGTTTTTTACTTCGCTTGGGACTGACAGAGACCAAGCCGGGTTTTCAGTGCCTATCATTAATCTTGCCGAGCCAGAACGAAGTACTTCAATAAGCGTACTGGCAATTGACATGTACCACGGCATCGCCGAATGTAATTATTATTTACAAGACATCAAAAGCAATAAAGTAATTCGTTCTGGTACAGTAAATGCTAGAGTTAAAACAGACAAATTTACCACACCTATATTTGGGTTTCCGATCTCTGATATTGATGACTAAAAGATGTTAACAATGAGATAACACTCTGAATAGAAAAATCATCATCAATACGAGGTTTAACAAAACAAGTATTTCAATGAAGTATTTTGATAATACTGAATGATGAAACAGGGTTAGCTGATTTTATCAGCTATAAATTGGTTTTAATCAATTTATAAGAGGATAATTATGATAAAATGATAATTAAGCTTTACACCTCGAATTAATATTGCTATTTTTCCAAACGAGCAAATGTAAACAGAATGTTTCTACTTTGAGCTTGGTGATAGAAAGCCAATGGAAGTGGTTGTTTTACTTAAAGAGAATTGATTTACTTATGAAGTTCACTATTGCAAATAAAATAATATTTGGCTTTGCCATTATAACCGCGCTTTTAATTTTTATTGGTATTTCGTCATTAATGAGTGTTTCCACCTTAGCGGGTTCAACACATGAAATCACCAAACAAGCTTATCCAATGCAACAAGCAAGTACAGGATTGCAGAGTACTACGCTGGCAATCAGTAAGCTAGGCTTGAAAGGCTACTACGAACTGGATTTGCAAAACCTATCACAAATTCAAGAAAAATTAGCTGAGCAAGATGCCAAATTTGATAAAAACCTTGGCTTGATTAAACAATTACAAATCAAGGGCTACAGCGAGATCAACGAGCTAGCGACTCAGTATAAAACACTCATCCTTAATGTTTTTGCTCACAGAAAAGCGAGCATCGAAGCTAACGCCACCTTATCTGATAAAAGTATGGATGTTGAGGATGCGACAGATACAGCATCTTCATTGCTAATTGACTTAGCAGATGAAGGGGTAGAATCAAATGTATCAGCAACTATCCGAAAAGCAGAATCCAGTTTAGAAGTCGTGCTGAATTACCTGTATGAAGTCGATAATGTAAAAAATATGTCTATGTATGAAACATACGAGGCAGCGACTAATATTTATTTAAACAACTTATCCGGTGCTGCCAGTGAATTAAAAAGCGCACTGCAAGATAATCAAGCTTTATCCGATTACGGCGAAGAGTTTCAGGATGCAACTAAGCAGGTTGTTAATGCGTTCAATTCAAGTTCCGGATTCTTAAGTTCTAAGAAAGCGCAATTAAATTCTGATGAGCTTGCAGAACAAAGTCTTCATAATTCAGAAGCACTTTTAGAGCAATTGACAGCGTCTTTAAGTAATTTATCAGAGGCTTCAGAAAAATTTGTAGCAGAGTCTGAACTCGATATGACTGCGAGTATTAATAATTCAGAATTACGTACCTATGGGGTTATTGGGTTGTCGCTAATTGTCGCAATTGCCATTACGGTAATTGTCCTGCGCAGCATAACCAGTCCGTTAGAGCGTATTAATTCTGCGTTGTCAGATATTGCAATTGGCGATCTTCGTACCCGACTGGATGACTCACACAACGACGAGCTGGGCCAGTTAGCCAAAAGCTGTAATAAGGTAGTTGAGGGCTTAAGGGATGTCATCAATGAAATTACATCGAACTCAGCGCAAACCGCATCGGCAGCAGAGCAAATGTCAAATATCACTACGGCAACAGCTTCTGAAATTCAACGTCAGAAACAGGAAGTTGATCAAATTGCCTCTGCCACTATGGAAATGAGTTCGGCGTCAGAATTGGTTGCGCGCTCAGCACAAGAGTCATCAGAACAAATCGGCATAGTTTCATCTGAAGCAGATAATGTGATTAAGATATCAGACTATAATGCAGAGACCATTGAAAAGCTCGCTGAAAAAATTGAATCCGCGTCAAAAGTAATTGATCAACTCAGCGTCAGTACAGATGCAATTGGCGGTATTTTAGACGTAATCCGTGGCGTTGCCGAACAAACTAACTTACTTGCGCTGAATGCAGCGATTGAGGCAGCAAGAGCGGGTGAACATGGCCGAGGCTTTGCGGTAGTTGCAGATGAAGTCAGAACTTTGGCTAGTCGAACTCAAGAATCGACCAGCGAAATTCAGAATATGATTGAGAGCCTGCAAAAAGGGACTCAGGAAGCGGTTGGTGTAATGCAAAGTAGTAAAGCTCAGGCGATTGAAGTGGTTGATTTAGCGAAACAAAGTTCAGATGCGCTATTGAACATCAGCCGGGCGATTACAACTGCTAATGAAAAAAGTTATGAAATTGCTAATTCAGCAAATGAACAAAACTCAGTCAGCGAAGAAATTAATCAAAAATTAATGTCAATTGTTGAGATCACAGATAGTAATTCAGATGCGGCCGCACAAACCTCGGAATCTAGCCAGGAAGTGGCACGACTGTCTGGACAACTATTAAACTCAGTTCAAAAATTTAAAATTTAATATTCTTGAAGTCGTAAAAAGAGAAGTAGTATGAAAAGAAAGTTATTATTAGCAAGTTTATTCGCGGTTGCTATTTCACCAAATGTTGCTCAAGCTAACGATATTGGTGTTGCAATTTGTCAAAGTGTAATTGGTAATGACAAGCACGGTTTACGGTTAGCGCTTAGATCCGGTGGGTTTAAGCTACGTAGTATTTATGAAGACTTGCGTTGTAACGACAAATCTTTGGTACAACTTGCTTTTGAGAATGAAGCGACTGACATAGGTACTTATATCATCAGTAAAGTTTCAAAATCAACGCTTGAAAAAGTAGGGGATTTAACCTGGGCTGATGCAAACGGTTATTCTGGTTCTCCGATTTACGCTGATTTAAAATCGCGTATGGAATAAAGCCAGATATAAGGGGCTAAATTTAGGGTAGGGTTAACCTACTCTAAATTAGCTAAAAATTTTGCTGCAGCTGGCGAATTGGCTCTATCCCTGTGTACTAACTGATATAAATCCCGGCTAAAGCGCATCTGTCCTTCAAAGTGAATTTGCTGGATTGCTTGTAACGATAGCAAATCGGCTGCAACAACCTTAGGCACTAAAGCCATACCTAAGCCCAGCCGCACCATTTGCAAAATACCTTCATTACTTGCTACTTCAATTGTTTTTTTCGGTTTAATCGCTTGCCGAGCTAAAATTTGATCAGCCCAATCTCTTGTTCCAGAACCCGATTCTCGCATAATCCAGGTCATTTCCGATAATTGCTCAGTTAAATTATCGTCCAATAAATCTAGCGAATTGTTGCCGATAATCACAAGTTCATCTGCTTGCCACTGAATTAATTCAAGTCTGGGATCGCGAACTTGGCCTTCAACAAATGCCAAATCAATTTCACATTCAATCAGCCAGTTTTTAACTTGTTGGGTATTCCCAACCTTAATTTTAATTTCAATATCCGGGTGATTTTGACAAAACTGCTGAATCAAATGGCCCAGTCGGTAGCCTGCGATAGTCGTACTGGCCCCAATAATCAGACTACCACGAACCACGCCGGTTAAAGATTCAATTTCTTCAACTGCGATTTTTTCAAGCGCAAATATCCCTTTTGCATGTTCATAAATCCGTTCACCGAATTGGGTCAGTTTGAGTTTATTACGGCTCTGACCTCGCTCAATAAGTGCAAAGCCCAGTTGATGCTCTAACTCTTTAACGGCTTTTGAGACAGCAGGTTGACTAATAAAAAGGCTTTTAGCGGCCAAAGAAAAACTTTGTTTTTCAGTTACCGTGTAAAAGATTTTCAGTAGATGAAGATTCAACTGCATTACTTTAGGTTATCCCAATTTAAAGTTAATATATTTTAACTATAAATTAAATTAACCTAGACTCACAATTATTTCTCCAAATTTATCAGCTAATTTTAATTAACATGGTGATTGAATCCGTTTATTCAAAAAGCGAACTTTGCTTTTAGCCAGAACCCGGCTTGCGATAACTATAAAACAGACAAGTATTATTGAAACACCTTAATTAATTGCACTGGATTACTTTCCAGTTAGCGACAGCAAGAATTGTATTCGGATAGTCTAATCATCTAAGCTAAGGAAAAAGAAGCCTGAGTGAAATGGATATAATTTATATTTTCACCCTCAGTGGGTATACAATTAATGAAAGTTTTATTTTAGAACTTAACAGAATATTTGGTGATTTATGACAGTACAAATAGAAATTGCATCTGATGTAATGTGTCCTTGGTGCATTATCGGATATCAAAATTTAAAAGCGGCTTTAGACTAATTAAAAGACCAACTTGATGCTGAAATTAGCTGGCGAGCCTTTGAGCTAAACCCTGATATGCCCGATGAAGGACAGGATTTAGATGAACACCTGATGCAAAAATACGGGCTAACGCGTAAGCAGGGTGATGAGAACCGAACGCGCTTGCAACAAGCCGGAATCCAGGCTGGGTTTAAATTTAATTTTGACGGTAAGCGCATTATGGTTAACAGCTTTGACTGTCATCGTTTATTGAGCTGGGCTAAACAATACGGAAAACAAACCGAGCTAAAGCTCGCATTCTTCAAGGCCCATTTTCAAGATGGTATTTATTTAAATCAAAAAACGGCACTGTTAGATATTGTCGAACGTCAGGGGTTAAATAGAGCTGAAGCTTTACAAGTACTAGAATCAGATGAATTTGCTGAGCGCGTTCGCCAGGAGCAAGCTGAACTTCGCCAGTTAGGTATTAGCTCAGTGCCAACATTTATCATAAACCAAAAGTACGCAATAACTGGCGCACAACCAAAACAAGTGTTTATTGAAAGCCTATCCAGAATTGCTACTGATAACGCCTAATGTTATGGAAATAAATTTTCAGTGAGTCTTTGTTGATAATATTCATGCAGCTTTAAAATATTAAAGGCGATAAGAGGTAATAGAAGTATGGCTTAAGCTTTAGCTTGCAAGAGCAGGCTTTTAAGATCATATTAACCATAGCCTTAATTTAACATAACATACATTATGGGCGGTTGTTGGAATTAATTTTATTTAATATGATTTTGGTTTCAGAGTCCAGTCCCTACACGCTGCGCGGTAACGCCCGGACTCTAAAACCAAAATTAAGGAAATATTATGCCTGTAGCTAAACGGAAAGTGGAAAATCCAAGAGAGCACTATTATAGAAAGCCTCAGAAGCTGACTAAAAAAATGGTGGTCTTAATTGTATTGGCATTGATTGGAATTAAATTAAAAATGCTTGGCGTCTTTTAATTTTTAAGTGCAAGCTCTAGCTCTGAATAATCAAATGTTGGGTTGCAGTAGACAAAGAACTGATGGTTGTCTTTAGAGAGTAAAGCTTTGCATTTGTTTACCCATGTTACGCTGTAACCGACATTTTCAGGATAGAAAACTAGCCCGTCTGAGTTGTGAAATACATAATCCCCGCCATTGTTTGAACGAACTGAACCTGAAATATAATAATCTACTGGTTCTAATGTAGGCGAATGATTATCAGGAGCTGATTGAGGTCTACTCGGAGTTTGTGGTTTTGGATTTTGGTCGGTTTGAGTTTCTACATCTGATTCAGACTCAGCTGCAAACGGGTTGTCTATTATACCAAAACCAAAAAGTGGCACTAAGATAGCTGTTAGGTAACAGGCTTTAGCGACCCAGAACCGCCAGTTTTTCTTATTAGTGTCTTTATTATTTTCTATTTTTTTTGTGGGTTTTGATTTTTTACAATCGTAAATTTCAGCTAATTTTGATGCCGGAATTAGGCTATACGATGCACGCATATCAATGACTTTTCCGGCTTTGTTAACGGTAATATCTTTAGTGAATTGCTGTGATGTTTTATAGCAACTATGTAAATAATCTTTTTTGTAAAAGCCGAAACTGTCGTAAGTACTTTTCTTTTTTTCTAGTGATGCATAACAACTATACTTGTGAAATTTGGGAAATGGACGACCAAACGTTAGTATTGCATAAAAGCCCATCAACACATTGCCAAATAGACCACCAAACATTTTTTGACCAGATGAACAATAATACATATTGTCGATAAGGGAAGCGCGCATCTGCTTGTCTATAGCTTTGTTATCTTGCCCTATAAGTATTAAATCCCACCCCATTTTACGAGACTGGACAAGCCAGTTAACGACATTTAAGCGGTCTGGGTCATTCCAACTTCTAGAATTGAAAAAGGTTAGTACCTCATCAAGAACAATAAGACCGAAACGTTTTTTATCGTAAGTATCAGGGTTATCAGGGTTTAGCTCTGGATAAGCTGGACCCAAGTCTTTTAAATCAATAGAACGCGGAAAATCAGGGAGGCGAGTTACAACTGTAGAACTATTTGGTACAAGCTTATCTAGGAATAAATCCAAATTTGTCGCCACACGACAGCCACGTTTTAGTCTATCTTCTATACGTGAAACTGCTAGCTTTGTCTTACCAGAACCACGCGTTCCTTGGAAAAAATCGGCCATCAAGCATCCTTGTAAAATTTAAGAATTTTTTCTTTGTGCAGATATAGCCAGCTAGTTGCATATGCTGTTCCAATGGTGCTAACGTAAAGCGGTGCTTTGGATGGAACAAGTGAAAGACCAGCGAGTATAAAACTATCGGATGGTAGGCCGGGTACAATTTGACTAATTAAACCATTCATTGTACCAGCAAATATAATAACTATAGCGGCATACGCGGCTATGAGGACATGAGCAACACCGAGCTTTCGACCAGTGAACATGGTAATTAAACTGATAATACCGCCAAAAGCTGACATTATCCAAGCGCCTAAAGCTGCCATTATGCAATAACTCCTTTTTCAATTGTGATTCTAAATATATGGAATAAATGAAGCAAAGTAATCAAACCTAGAGACCAATTAAGTAATGGTTCTACCCAGCGGTCATAAGGTGGGCAATGAGCATCTGCTACGATATCATTTCCTGTTACAGCAGCTGTGGACAATGTAAAACCAACACAATTACCTACTGGGTAATCCCATTTGAAAACACTTGGAAGTTCATAAGGTAACTCTTCATTATTTATTTCATTAACTTCATTATCGAAATCATCAAACGCATCCTGAACACCGCTGAAATCTAATTCAGACAGGGAGCCTGTTAATTCCTGCATGGACGCAGCATTTGAAGCCTCATATTGTGCTTGGGTGATGGGTTGTTCAATATCTAATCCGGAAGATTGATTGAGACTGTCAGCGTCATTTTCAGGACTTGCTTGCTGGAGTGTTAAAGCCAGCTGCTGTATCTCTGGTAATTTTGCGGGGTCTATATAGTAATCTGCATTTGGGTCGGTTGATTGAGTAAGCCCCTGATTATAGGCTTTTGCTAAATCTAAATCGGTTTGATTAGCTGTTGGATTATAAGTTGCTCCTTCAAATAAATCTGAATATGGATTACCAGCTGCATCAGTGAAATAGTCTGAAACTGGAAATTGCTGTGCTTGAATATGTGGATTTAGGGCTGTTGCTAGTTCTTCATCGCTAGGCTCTGTGGCGTTATCTGGGTCTGGCTCTAAACCTGTAACATTAAAATATTCAGTTTTTGTATCTGTCAGCCATTGATAATTTTCCCATCCATTTTGACCGTAAGCAGTGGCAAAGTAATAATCAATAACCACAGTTAATTCTAAATTTCCTGATGAAAGCTCTGCTTGTGTAACAGTAACGTTAGCCTGTGAGGTTCTTTCACTTTCCATATATTGCTCATGATAATACTGTTGAACATAGCCCGTGCAAACAGACGCGGGATAACTGGGTTGCATTGAGGAGCTTGCGATGCTGCAATATCCCATTTTCTGGTCTGGTATGAGACAAACAGATAATCCATTTGGGCAATTTTCGATTACATAATCTGCTGCTATTAATGCTAGACCAACGGCTCCATATCGTAATTTTGCAATACTCTTAATATTGTTCTTTATAAAACCGCCTAATGTTTTTTTAGGTACTGTATGGGTTGATTGTCTGTAAGGGTCATTTGCAGCAAAGCCTCGTTCAATAGTGCCGAGCTTATAGCCAACGTCTGTAAGGGATGGTGCAGTACTTGTAACAGAAATTACTTTGCTAGGGACTACTGACGAATAAGAAGACGCAGACAAAATTGACAAAATTATTGATATTAATATTTTATGAAATGTTTTCATAGTTCACCTATGAATTGATAAAGCCCCGTTCGGAAGGGGGCTTGTTTATGTTATGACTAGTTAGCGCCTTTAGATACAAAGCGACCAATTAAGCCAATACCGATTGAAGTTGCCAATACAGTTGCCTGAACTGTAAAACCAGCACCTGCCGCAATACCTGCATCCGCAACAACTTCTGTTGCAATTGCATCAACCGCAACTTGGTCAAGTGCTGCATGCACAGTGGTTGCGACAGTTCCAGCCAGTACAACAGCACCGGTTGTCATTTTAGTTAACAAAGACTTGGCTTTGCTTGGTAGTTTTGCTTTTTGAGGAGTTCGGATTTCACTCATAATATTTTTCCTTATTGCTTAGTTGCTTTTTCAATGAATTGCTTTATTGCTCGAACAATCGCCCCAGCGCCAAAGCCTGTTAGCCAGCAGATGAAGAAACCACCGATTATAATTGGTAAAATCTCGTTCATCGTTGCAGGCCTGCTTTATATCCAGACGCGAAAGCATAGCAATATGCAATCGCGACAAGGACATAAACTAGTAAATCAAATTGAGCTTCTGTCATTTTTCAATGAATCAATTTGATTTGATAAATCGGTTACTGTATCTCGATACTGCTCAACTTGTTTTTTTGACTGACTGAGTGAAACAGCCAGCCATGCACAAGCCATTAATGCGAAACATAACAGGGTAAAAAGTTGGTCATAAGTCATGATAAAACCTCTAATAAATTTGTATGTGATGGTCTGAACATTAAATGAGGGACTGAAAGCTCGATAAATGTTTCAGTATCCAGTACTGCATGGGGGACGAATATCAGTACTGCATCACCTTGATAATCATCTAAATCAAATTCGTTTAGTGGGAAATAATCGCCACTGGGGAAAACGATGTAGTGCGTCCCTGCTCTCACAATTACCTCCTACTCTCGTAACAGACTTTGAAATCTTCAGGCGTGTCAGTATTGTCGTAACAATAATCAGCCATATCGATTTTAAAGACTTCACGAATACATGAGTTTTGCTGGTATGAGTCAGGATTTTCAAAACAATCCTGAACTTGCTCAACATAATTAAACTTAAAATAAGAGTTAATTAAAAAAGTGCAGATTAAATAAACAGTGGAAATAAAAGCAGCGAGACAAGTTAAAAATCCAATGACCTTTAAAGTATCAAGCAATTTTTCTTTTTTATTTTCACTTATAAATGATTTCATATTAAACGACCTTTTTTAGCTCGCGACTAAAAACGGCATCAAGTGGTTGAACGTGCAAATCGCTAGGGATGAAACGGTTCATAAAAGCTCGACCGTTATATGAACGAGTGTTATTGCGAACCGGAACCATAACTAATTTACCTTGATGAGTATTTTTCAAGGCGGTTAACATTTGGAATTGCTCTGGGTTCAGACCAACTTGATAAACTTCATTTTGAGTGAGTTCATTTTGATCTTGATACTCACGAGCGAGAATCAAATCACGATTGAATTTTGAAGCATCATTTTTCCACGGTGTTTGTTTCACATCGACCAATGTAGCGATGATGTATTCGCCTGACTGTATATCCATGTTTTTCTCCTACGCTGCGTTAGTTTTGACCGTATCGGGGTCTTGATAATTAAAAATAAGCTTATGGACGTTTGCCCAAGATGGGGCTTCAACGGGCTTAGCTGTGATAACTTCTGCTAAATAAATTTTGTTTTCGCGGGGCTGAGCGTCTTCGCACATGAAATTAATGTCTATGCCATATTTGAGAAGACCTTTTCTATGACGATAAAAAGTTGGTTTTGGTAAAATATCTTTTAAGGCGGTACCCTGACTCCACAGCATGTACGAGGATTGTAGAGACCGTGGTAAGTTCATCATTTTTTCGCTTGTCATCTGTACGTTATGAGTCATATTGAGTCGCCCCACGTATTTTTCGTAAATTTCGTTAATTTTTTCTTTAGTCCAAGTTTTAGCTTTTGTAAGACCTAATTTTTTAATTTCCATAGAACGCATTACTAGCTCTAATCTGATTTTGCTTGATGCGAATTCAATTATTGCTTCGGCCAAGGTTTTTTGAGTGCTGCCTGATTTTGATGTTTTATAATTTGCTTTTTTTTTGGTTGGCAATTCAGTTGACGCTGCTATTGATTTTATGTGATCACCACGTTTTGATTCGGGTAGTGATGCGTCATAAATTTTCGGTTGTGATGTTTTTTTAGTTTCAGTTTCAGTAAATTCTGATTTTGATAACAATTCGGTTCGAGTCTTAAAATTTTCGTTGTCTAATAAAATATCGTTAAACATGGTCGGTAATGAATGAGATTTGCCCGCAGCCAACTCTTCTGATTTGATATAAGCTTTCAAAGCCCATCTTCTTGAATTCATCCCCCAATAAGCGGTGCCACCTTTACGAGTGCATCGACCATGGCGTGTGGAGCTTTGTAATTCAGCAGCACGAAGCCAAGCTCGAGCACGGTCTAAACTACCAACTTCAAACATGCGATTAATATCGATTCTGCGAATATCATATTCACCAGTTTTAATGATCCGTAATTGCTCATAATCCCACTTAAGATTTAAGCGAGTTGCGATTGATGTATAAAGGGAAGTCATTAGGCCTATTAAATCTTCGCAACCGAAGACATTGTGACCTTGGAGAAATTTAGACGGGTTACCATCAATTCTTAGAATCGTAGCTTTTCCATTACCATCAGAGCCGTACGAACGAACATGAATAGATGAATCGTAACTGCCCTGCACTTTTACGGACTCGCAATAATCAAATACGACAGAGCCATCACTATCTAGACGAATAGTTCGGCCTGCTGGTATCGGGCTATGTATGAGCGGCAAATCTGCGCTAATCCAATCAATCACGAATCAATCCATGTTTACATGTAATAAATTTATATTTCTATATATAAACCAAAATATAAAACATGTAAACATATCACGATAATTATTTTTAACATGACTTATAATGACATAAGTTATTTTTTGTAAGGTTTGTATGAAAATGAAGCGAAGTGACACTACTGTAGCGATAAACGCAATAAGAAATAAAAAGCTGGATGACGCAGTAATAAAAGTAATTATAGAGACTAAACAACAAACGAAAAAATCTGAACTGGTACACCATCTAATAGATAATTATCTGAATGATGCAGTAGAAGACCTAATAGTAGAAAAGTCTCAAAAGTGAGACTAAAGTGCAGTATTACTATACTGCACTTTCCCACCTCCCCAAGTTATCAACAAAAACAGTTGATAACCCTGTGAATATAAAACCACTGTATAAATAAACAATACCGCCTTTTGGCTCAAAATGAGCCAAACCTAACGCGCTTTGCTTGTTGGCATATCAAATTAATGCAAAAGATTTGCTCGTTTAACTCGCTGTACTATTCGCATGAATTCGACACGCTTATAATGCCAGTTTTTGACAACAATCTAGGTTTGAAAAATGGCAACAGTAGACCCGATAATTTTGGAACCAGAAGAACAGCTAATAATTATCAGATTGCCGCAGAATCTTAGAGGGACTTATATTACATGGCGTATGGGTTTTGACCCGTATTTCCTGATGAGTCGTGAAACGTTTTATCGTCACGCTCGGGAACTGGCAAAGCGCGGGATTGAAATTCGTAAACCTTGGGGACGCTAACCCGCTTTTTTGTAACCCACAAAAGAAGCCTATGCCAGACTCCTTATCATACATTATGGGCGGTTGTTGGAATTAATTTTATTTAATATGATTTTGGTTTCAGAGTCCAGTCCCTACACGCTGCGCGGTAACGCCCGGACTCTAAAACCAAAATTAAGGAAATATTATGCCTGTAGCTAAACGGAAAGTGGAAAATCCAAGAGAGCACTATTATAGAAAGCCTCAGAAGCTGACTAAAAAAATGGTGGTCTTAATTGTATTGGCATTGATTGGAATTAAATTAAAAATGCTTGGCGTCTTTTAATTTTTAAGTGCAAGCTCTAGCTCTGAATAATCAAATGTTGGGTTGCAGTAGACAAAGAACTGATGGTTGTCTTTAGAGAGTAAAGCTTTGCATTTGTTTACCCATGTTACGCTGTAACCGACATTTTCAGGATAGAAAACTAGCCCGTCTGAGTTGTGAAATACATAATCCCCGCCATTGTTTGAACGAACTGAACCTGAAATATAATAATCTACTGGTTCTAATGTAGGCGAATGATTATCAGGAGCTGATTGAGGTCTACTCGGAGTTTGTGGTTTTGGATTTTGGTCGGTTTGAGTTTCTACATCTGATTCAGACTCAGCTGCAAACGGGTTGTCTATTATACCAAAACCAAAAAGTGGCACTAAGATAGCTGTTAGGTAACAGGCTTTAGCGACCCAGAACCGCCAGTTTTTCTTATTAGTGTCTTTATTATTTTCTATTTTTTTTGTGGGTTTTGATTTTTTACAATCGTAAATTTCAGCTAATTTTGATGCCGGAATTAGGCTATACGATGCACGCATATCAATGACTTTTCCGGCTTTGTTAACGGTAATATCTTTAGTGAATTGCTGTGATGTTTTATAGCAACTATGTAAATAATCTTTTTTGTAAAAGCCGAAACTGTCGTAAGTACTTTTCTTTTTTTCTAGTGATGCATAACAACTATACTTGTGAAATTTGGGAAATGGACGACCAAACGTTAGTATTGCATAAAAGCCCATCAACACATTGCCAAATAGACCACCAAACATTTTTTGACCAGATGAACAATAATACATATTGTCGATAAGGGAAGCGCGCATCTGCTTGTCTATAGCTTTGTTATCTTGCCCTATAAGTATTAAATCCCACCCCATTTTACGAGACTGGACAAGCCAGTTAACGACATTTAAGCGGTCTGGGTCATTCCAACTTCTAGAATTGAAAAAGGTTAGTACCTCATCAAGAACAATAAGACCGAAACGTTTTTTATCGTAAGTATCAGGGTTATCAGGGTTTAGCTCTGGATAAGCTGGACCCAAGTCTTTTAAATCAATAGAACGCGGAAAATCAGGGAGGCGAGTTACAACTGTAGAACTATTTGGTACAAGCTTATCTAGGAATAAATCCAAATTTGTCGCCACACGACAGCCACGTTTTAGTCTATCTTCTATACGTGAAACTGCTAGCTTTGTCTTACCAGAACCACGCGTTCCTTGGAAAAAATCGGCCATCAAGCATCCTTGTAAAATTTAAGAATTTTTTCTTTGTGCAGATATAGCCAGCTAGTTGCATATGCTGTTCCAATGGTGCTAACGTAAAGCGGTGCTTTGGATGGAACAAGTGAAAGACCAGCGAGTATAAAACTATCGGATGGTAGGCCGGGTACAATTTGACTAATTAAACCATTCATTGTACCAGCAAATATAATAACTATAGCGGCATACGCGGCTATGAGGACATGAGCAACACCGAGCTTTCGACCAGTGAACATGGTAATTAAACTGATAATACCGCCAAAAGCTGACATTATCCAAGCGCCTAAAGCTGCCATTATGCAATAACTCCTTTTTCAATTGTGATTCTAAATATATGGAATAAATGAAGCAAAGTAATCAAACCTAGAGACCAATTAAGTAATGGTTCTACCCAGCGGTCATAAGGTGGGCAATGAGCATCTGCTACGATATCATTTCCTGTTACAGCAGCTGTGGACAATGTAAAACCAACACAATTACCTACTGGGTAATCCCATTTGAAAACACTTGGAAGTTCATAAGGTAACTCTTCATTATTTATTTCATTAACTTCATTATCGAAATCATCAAACGCATCCTGAACACCGCTGAAATCTAATTCAGACAGGGAGCCTGTTAATTCCTGCATGGACGCAGCATTTGAAGCCTCATATTGTGCTTGGGTGATGGGTTGTTCAATATCTAATCCGGAAGATTGATTGAGACTGTCAGCGTCATTTTCAGGACTTGCTTGCTGGAGTGTTAAAGCCAGCTGCTGTATCTCTGGTAATTTTGCGGGGTCTATATAGTAATCTGCATTTGGGTCGGTTGATTGAGTAAGCCCCTGATTATAGGCTTTTGCTAAATCTAAATCGGTTTGATTAGCTGTTGGATTATAAGTTGCTCCTTCAAATAAATCTGAATATGGATTACCAGCTGCATCAGTGAAATAGTCTGAAACTGGAAATTGCTGTGCTTGAATATGTGGATTTAGGGCTGTTGCTAGTTCTTCATCGCTAGGCTCTGTGGCGTTATCTGGGTCTGGCTCTAAACCTGTAACATTAAAATATTCAGTTTTTGTATCTGTCAGCCATTGATAATTTTCCCATCCATTTTGACCGTAAGCAGTGGCAAAGTAATAATCAATAACCACAGTTAATTCTAAATTTCCTGATGAAAGCTCTGCTTGTGTAACAGTAACGTTAGCCTGTGAGGTTCTTTCACTTTCCATATATTGCTCATGATAATACTGTTGAACATAGCCCGTGCAAACAGACGCGGGATAACTGGGTTGCATTGAGGAGCTTGCGATGCTGCAATATCCCATTTTCTGGTCTGGTATGAGACAAACAGATAATCCATTTGGGCAATTTTCGATTACATAATCTGCTGCTATTAATGCTAGACCAACGGCTCCATATCGTAATTTTGCAATACTCTTAATATTGTTCTTTATAAAACCGCCTAATGTTTTTTTAGGTACTGTATGGGTTGATTGTCTGTAAGGGTCATTTGCAGCAAAGCCTCGTTCAATAGTGCCGAGCTTATAGCCAACGTCTGTAAGGGATGGTGCAGTACTTGTAACAGAAATTACTTTGCTAGGGACTACTGACGAATAAGAAGACGCAGACAAAATTGACAAAATTATTGATATTAATATTTTATGAAATGTTTTCATAGTTCACCTATGAATTGATAAAGCCCCGTTCGGAAGGGGGCTTGTTTATGTTATGACTAGTTAGCGCCTTTAGATACAAAGCGACCAATTAAGCCAATACCGATTGAAGTTGCCAATACAGTTGCCTGAACTGTAAAACCAGCACCTGCCGCAATACCTGCATCCGCAACAACTTCTGTTGCAATTGCATCAACCGCAACTTGGTCAAGTGCTGCATGCACAGTGGTTGCGACAGTTCCAGCCAGTACAACAGCACCGGTTGTCATTTTAGTTAACAAAGACTTGGCTTTGCTTGGTAGTTTTGCTTTTTGAGGAGTTCGGATTTCACTCATAATATTTTTCCTTATTGCTTAGTTGCTTTTTCAATGAATTGCTTTATTGCTCGAACAATCGCCCCAGCGCCAAAGCCTGTTAGCCAGCAGATGAAGAAACCACCGATTATAATTGGTAAAATCTCGTTCATCGTTGCAGGCCTGCTTTATATCCAGACGCGAAAGCATAGCAATATGCAATCGCGACAAGGACATAAACTAGTAAATCAAATTGAGCTTCTGTCATTTTTCAATGAATCAATTTGATTTGATAAATCGGTTACTGTATCTCGATACTGCTCAACTTGTTTTTTTGACTGACTGAGTGAAACAGCCAGCCATGCACAAGCCATTAATGCGAAACATAACAGGGTAAAAAGTTGGTCATAAGTCATGATAAAACCTCTAATAAATTTGTATGTGATGGTCTGAACATTAAATGAGGGACTGAAAGCTCGATAAATGTTTCAGTATCCAGTACTGCATGGGGGACGAATATCAGTACTGCATCACCTTGATAATCATCTAAATCAAATTCGTTTAGTGGGAAATAATCGCCACTGGGGAAAACGATGTAGTGCGTCCCTGCTCTCACAATTACCTCCTACTCTCGTAACAGACTTTGAAATCTTCAGGCGTGTCAGTATTGTCGTAACAATAATCAGCCATATCGATTTTAAAGACTTCACGAATACATGAGTTTTGCTGGTATGAGTCAGGATTTTCAAAACAATCCTGAACTTGCTCAACATAATTAAACTTAAAATAAGAGTTAATTAAAAAAGTGCAGATTAAATAAACAGTGGAAATAAAAGCAGCGAGACAAGTTAAAAATCCAATGACCTTTAAAGTATCAAGCAATTTTTCTTTTTTATTTTCACTTATAAATGATTTCATATTAAACGACCTTTTTTAGCTCGCGACTAAAAACGGCATCAAGTGGTTGAACGTGCAAATCGCTAGGGATGAAACGGTTCATAAAAGCTCGACCGTTATATGAACGAGTGTTATTGCGAACCGGAACCATAACTAATTTACCTTGATGAGTATTTTTCAAGGCGGTTAACATTTGGAATTGCTCTGGGTTCAGACCAACTTGATAAACTTCATTTTGAGTGAGTTCATTTTGATCTTGATACTCACGAGCGAGAATCAAATCACGATTGAATTTTGAAGCATCATTTTTCCACGGTGTTTGTTTCACATCGACCAATGTAGCGATGATGTATTCGCCTGACTGTATATCCATGTTTTTCTCCTACGCTGCGTTAGTTTTGACCGTATCGGGGTCTTGATAATTAAAAATAAGCTTATGGACGTTTGCCCAAGATGGGGCTTCAACGGGCTTAGCTGTGATAACTTCTGCTAAATAAATTTTGTTTTCGCGGGGCTGAGCGTCTTCGCACATGAAATTAATGTCTATGCCATATTTGAGAAGACCTTTTCTATGACGATAAAAAGTTGGTTTTGGTAAAATATCTTTTAAGGCGGTACCCTGACTCCACAGCATGTACGAGGATTGTAGAGACCGTGGTAAGTTCATCATTTTTTCGCTTGTCATCTGTACGTTATGAGTCATATTGAGTCGCCCCACGTATTTTTCGTAAATTTCGTTAATTTTTTCTTTAGTCCAAGTTTTAGCTTTTGTAAGACCTAATTTTTTAATTTCCATAGAACGCATTACTAGCTCTAATCTGATTTTGCTTGATGCGAATTCAATTATTGCTTCGGCCAAGGTTTTTTGAGTGCTGCCTGATTTTGATGTTTTATAATTTGCTTTTTTTTTGGTTGGCAATTCAGTTGACGCTGCTATTGATTTTATGTGATCACCACGTTTTGATTCGGGTAGTGATGCGTCATAAATTTTCGGTTGTGATGTTTTTTTAGTTTCAGTTTCAGTAAATTCTGATTTTGATAACAATTCGGTTCGAGTCTTAAAATTTTCGTTGTCTAATAAAATATCGTTAAACATGGTCGGTAATGAATGAGATTTGCCCGCAGCCAACTCTTCTGATTTGATATAAGCTTTCAAAGCCCATCTTCTTGAATTCATCCCCCAATAAGCGGTGCCACCTTTACGAGTGCATCGACCATGGCGTGTGGAGCTTTGTAATTCAGCAGCACGAAGCCAAGCTCGAGCACGGTCTAAACTACCAACTTCAAACATGCGATTAATATCGATTCTGCGAATATCATATTCACCAGTTTTAATGATCCGTAATTGCTCATAATCCCACTTAAGATTTAAGCGAGTTGCGATTGATGTATAAAGGGAAGTCATTAGGCCTATTAAATCTTCGCAACCGAAGACATTGTGACCTTGGAGAAATTTAGACGGGTTACCATCAATTCTTAGAATCGTAGCTTTTCCATTACCATCAGAGCCGTACGAACGAACATGAATAGATGAATCGTAACTGCCCTGCACTTTTACGGACTCGCAATAATCAAATACGACAGAGCCATCACTATCTAGACGAATAGTTCGGCCTGCTGGTATCGGGCTATGTATGAGCGGCAAATCTGCGCTAATCCAATCAATCACGAATCAATCCATGTTTACATGTAATAAATTTATATTTCTATATATAAACCAAAATATAAAACATGTAAACATATCACGATAATTATTTTTAACATGACTTATAATGACATAAGTTATTTTTTGTAAGGTTTGTATGAAAATGAAGCGAAGTGACACTACTGTAGCGATAAACGCAATAAGAAATAAAAAGCTGGATGACGCAGTAATAAAAGTAATTATAGAGACTAAACAACAAACGAAAAAATCTGAACTGGTACACCATCTAATAGATAATTATCTGAATGATGCAGTAGAAGACCTAATAGTAGAAAAGTCTCAAAAGTGAGACTAAAGTGCAGTATTACTATACTGCACTTTCCCACCTCCCCAAGTTATCAACAAAAACAGTTGATAACCCTGTGAATATAAAACCACTGTATAAATAAACAATACCGCCTTTTGGCTCAAAATGAGCCAAACCTAACGCGCTTTGCTTGTTGGCATATCAAATTAATGCAAAAGATTTGCTCGTTTAACTCGCTGTACTATTCGCATGAATTCGACACGCTTATAATGCCAGTTTTTGACAACAATCTAGGTTTGAAAAATGGCAACAGTAGACCCGATAATTTTGGAACCAGAAGAACAGCTAATAATTATCAGATTGCCGCAGAATCTTAGAGGGACTTATATTACATGGCGTATGGGTTTTGACCCGTATTTCCTGATGAGTCGTGAAACGTTTTATCGTCACGCTCGGGAACTGGCAAAGCGCGGGATTGAAATTCGTAAACCTTGGGGACGCTAACCCGCTTTTTTGTAACCCACAAAAGAAGCCTATGCCAGACTCCTTATCATACATTATAGGGTATTTAGTGCTAGGTAAATGTATGCTGTGATCTACGCGCTAGTCAGTAACTGTGTTTTACAAGCTAATAAAAATTTGAGAAACCAAGTACTTGAATAATGTTGCAAAGAGCAACTGAGCATATTGTGAATATTAGCGGTTGCACAGGATCAATGCCTAATAAAGGCTCGACTTATAATGACCATAATAATAGGCTGTCGGTTTATTCCATGAGGTAATCTGATCATTACTCCATTCTATTTATGTATTTACAAAACCAATGCCTTTATATTTGTGCTGAGTTTTTACATTGGTTATGCCTATCACTCTTACCAGCGTAATCTATTGTTCTTTTTTGTCGTCTAATTTTATTCTGCATCGACTGAATGAATATAAATAAAGTTTAATCCAAATTAGTTACACCGGCATTGCATTGAATTAAAACGAATACAAAAAAACTAGTCTTATAAACGTCTTGGCTTCAGACCAACACAGGTCACTGCAAGTCTTCCAGCATTAAGTTTTCATTAGTAGTTTTTGTCGTATGTGATTTTTTAAATGAAGTATAAAATCTATATTCTAGTCCCGCGAATAATTTGCTGTATTTTATTTTTACGGATAATCAGATATTGTTGATAGGCATTTTTTGCTGGAAGGTAAAGCCAGACTTTAGTTTTTTTATTAGAGCTAAGTTCTGTTATTAAATGCTCAGGAATCGCTTTAAATTTTTGATCCGGTTTGCCGCATAAACTTACAAGCTGTTTAACTGTCATACCATCTTTTACATGCTGGCCAGTTTTACATCTAAAACCGGCAGCTTCAATATTCAAGCTTACTAAAGATAAGGTTACCAATAATAGTTTAAGGTATTTTTGTTTCATAATTTCAAATCCTTTTGAAACCTGTTTTATTTTATGATTAAACTTTAAGTTTAGACCAGTTCAATAATCTCTACACCACATAAAAAGCTGGAACTGGCTTCTGCACTGCATCTAAGTACTTTACCTTTTCCAGTAAGCGATGGAATTTGGTCATTGGCTGAATGTACGATAAAACTAATCGTTTGGCCTACATCTAAGGCTTGCTCAATTTCAATTGCCATACCATTAGAGCTTAAATCACGACAGGTCGCAGCAATTTCCTGAGGGGCTTCGACTGTGTCAATCATTATTGAACAATCCGCGTTAATCATCATTCTGTAGTACGAGCGTTGGTCATCACGTCCAATCATCTACAATATCTCCCAAATACTGGCATTCATATTAGGCCAATGGTTTTTTATATCTAATGTTTTCATTATGTAAACCAAATGACTTTTATTCAACAGTTTTTTAAATTAATCATATTATCAGTCTATAAAATCGATTTATTATTAATTGTAGAACATTTATCAGTTCAAACCGCCTTCTTTTTTAGACTGGTCAATAAACTGGCTAATTCTTTTAACCGATATCGGATAAGCGGTTCCTAAATTTTGTGCAAATAAACTAATTCTGAGTTCTTCCAACATCCAACGCAGCTGTTCAGCAATCGGGTTATGTGGCCCAGCTTCTTTTAACTGTTTAAGTTCGCCTGAGACTTGCTCTTCCAGTTTATGGATCTGAGCCCGATTGAGTCTGTCGCGTACAGGGTCGATGGCAAGCTTTTCGAGCCTTCGCTCAATGCCTTGCATATAACGTTCAATATCCGGAAGTTTTTTAACGCCAAAACGACTGACGAACCCTTTAAAAATGAGCTCATTCATTTGGGCTTTTACGTCGCTTTGCGCTTGAATTAACTCAAAGCTGGATTTACCTTTGAGTTTTTTATTTATCTGATTAGATAAAGTTAAAATTCGCTCTACTTGTTTTGCAACCTCAAGTACCCGTTCAGCTACGTCTGCCCGTAAAACTTCTTTTGCAGATTGGTAGCTTTCACGCGTTCTTGGCAGTTGTTCCAGTGATAATAAATAATCCTGAATGGCCGCTTCAATGCAATCCTGTATTAGTTCTTTTATTTGTCCAAACGCATTAAAGTATAATCCTAGCTTAGCTTTGTTTGGCAGTTTGTCCTGCAAATAACTGCGTGGAGACGGCACATTTAAATATATGAGACGGGTTAACCCTTTTAACATAGACCAGTCTGCCTGAGCCTGAGTATCAAATAGTTTTATTGAGACTGAATCTTTATCATCAGCTAACGCAGGATAAGCTTTGATTTCATATTGACTCTGATTGGTCGAATATTCTTTTGCGAGTTCATCAAAATCCCAGTCTGTTATGCCACTTCGTTCAATTCCGTCTTCAGCAACCCGGGTCAGAGTTTGTGCGACCTTATCCTGCAGTTGCACTTTTAATTGGTCCAGGTCTTTGCCATTTGCCAGGGTTTTACCTTTTTCATCTGTCACTTTATAATTAACTTTTAAATGCGAAGGCACCTGACTTAAATCCCAGGCATCATCATCAATGATAACCCCCGACATGCGTTTTAACTGATGACTTAAACTTGAAATAAAATCCCCATCATTATGTTTGATGGCTTGCAATGCTGCCGATGCATAATCTGGCGCAGGTACAAAGTTCTTACGAATGTTTTTAGGTAAAGATTTGATCAACGCAACTGCGAGCTCGTGACGATAACCTGGAATCGACCAGTCAAAACCGCTACTTTCAACCTGATTTAATAGAGCCAGTGGTACAATAACATTGATCCCATCAACCGACTGACTGGGCTCAAATACATATTCAAGTGGCAAACTTAAATTGCCTTGTTGCCATTTATCCGGGAATTGATTCTGAGTGATATTTTCAGCTTGATGCTGCATCAAATCTTCCTGACGCAGTGTTAAATAATCCGGTTGTTTTTGCTTTTGATGTTTCCACCAGTATTTAAAACTAACTAAATCAATAATGTCCGATGGGAGTTTTTTATCGTAAAAAGCAAACAGTTCTTCTTCGTCAGCCAATATATCCCGTCTCCGGGCTTTTGCTTCCAGCGTTTCTATTTCTTCGATTAATGCCTGATTCTGCTTTAGAAATTTTTCATTTAAAACGACCTGACCATTTACCAGAGCTTCGCGAATAAAAATTTCGCGACAAATATGAGGATCAATTTTGCCATACTGTACTTTTCGTTTATGGACTATGGTTAAGCCATATAAAACCTGATTTTCAAACGCGACTACACTGCCCCGTTTTTTCTCCCAATGAGGTTCGCTATAGTTTTTATTCACTAAGTGCGTGGCAAACGCTTCAATCCATTCGGGTTCAATTTTCGCAACGGTTCGAGCAAATAGCCGACTGGTTTCAACCAGTTCAGCAGCCATCACCCATTTGGCCTTTGTTTTCGCCAAAGCTGAGCCCGGAAAAACAACAAACTTAGTATTACGTGCGCCATTGTAACCTTGTTTATTATCTTTATTACCAATATGGCTCAACAAGCCAGATATTAAGGCCTGGTGGATGGTTTTAAAATCAGCATCCTGATGATTGAGTTTCCAACCAAGTTCCTTTATCGATTCGGTTAATTGGTAAACAACATCCTGCCATTCACGGATCCTCAGGTAGTTTAAAAACTCTTTTTTACAGCGTTTTCTGAACTGATTCTGGGATTCATTTTGCTGGGATTCATCCAGGTACTGCCATAATTTCAGGTAGCTTAAAAAGTCAGAGGCTTCATCATCAAATCGTTTATGTTTTTCATCTGCCGCTTGTTTTTTATCATTCGGGCGCTCTCTGGGATCCTGTATACTCAGGCCTGACACTATGATAATTAACTCTTTTAAGCATCCCAGTTCCTGAGCAGTAAATACCATTTTGCCAAGACGAGGATCAACCGGCAATCTAGAGACACTCCGGCCAACCTGAGTCAGTTTTGCGTGTACCTTTTTCTTGGTTTGCTCAAGCGCACCAATTTCCTGCAACAGCAGAATACCATCATTAATATGGCGGTTATCCGGTGGTTGAACAAACGGAAATGCGGAAATGTCACCTAGTCCTAAGGCATGCATCTGCAAGATAACGGATGCTAAATTCGTTCTTAAAATTTCCGGGTCTGTAAATTCAGGCCGACCTAAATAATCGTCTTCGCTGTACAAACGAATACAGATACCCGCAGCAACACGACCACAGCGCCCTGCTCTTTGGTTTGCACTGGCTTGAGAAATGGCTTCTATCGGCAGGCGCTGAACTTTGGTTCTAGCGCTGTAGCGCGAAATTCGAGCTGTTCCGGGATCAATAACATAGCGAATACCGGGCACGGTTAAAGAGGTTTCGGCTACATTGGTCGCCAATACAATCCGGCGTCCAGTATGAGACTGAAATACTCTGTTTTGTTCAGCATTAGAAAGCCGGGCATATAACGGCAGGATTTCAGTATCTCTTAATTTTAATGCATTAAGGCCATCGGCTGTGTCTCTGATTTCACGCTCACCATTCATAAAAATCAGAATATCGCCCGGCCCTTCTTTTGATAAAGTTTTAACGGCAGTAAAAATGGATTCAAGCTGATCCTCATCCCCGTTTTCATTATCAACAATAGGTTGATATCTAATCTCTACCGGATAAGTTCGACCTGAGACTTCAAATACAGGCGCATTATTAAAGTGTTTGGAAAAACGCTCAACATCTATCGTTGCTGACGTAATGATCACTTTTAAATCCGGACGTTTAGGCAGCAGTTGCTTTAAATAACCCAGAATAAAATCTATGTTTAAACTACGTTCATGGGCTTCATCGATAATGATGGTATCGTATTGATTTAAAAATCTGTCTTGCTGGATTTCAGCAAGTAAAATACCGTCAGTCATCAGTTTGATATAGGATTCAGGTTTTGTATGATCATTAAACCTGACTTTATAACCAACATGCTCACCCAAAGGCGTTTTTAATTCTTCCGCTATCCGGCTGGCAACACTTCGGGCCGCAAGACGCCTAGGCTGAGTATGACCAATAAACCCCTTAAGACCACAACCAGCTTCAAGACACATTTTAGGTAACTGAGTGGTTTTACCTGAACCGGTTTCACCCGCAATAATAACGACCTGATTTTTTTGAATTGCATCTATGATGTCCGTGCGTTTATCAGACACGGGTAAGTCAGGATATTCAGGCAGGGGAAGATTGTCAGCTCTATGCTTTTTAAACAGAATGGAGGATTCGACCTGTTTTAACCAGTTTTCAAATTGAGGTTGACGCTTTTTTAGATCTTTTTGTTTTTCTATATTGAAAAAGCGTTTTTTAAGACGGTAAAAATCTGCTTGGTAAACTTGCTTAAGTAACTCTAAAGATTGACGATTCAGCTCGGACAAAAGTAAAAACCCCCGTATATACAACGGGGGCTAATGCTACCAAACCAAGCTTATTTTAGCGAGCAAAACCCGCTAATTTGGCCACTTAACCGTTAAACTGCCATGTTATATTCTTGCTGCAAGTGAGTATCTATTGCTTTTAAGATTTGATGGCGGTGAATATTACCAACCAAATGTCCTTCTTCATCAACTACAGGGTAAATTCTTGGGCGTTTCATTGCCATTTGTTGAGCCACTTCCAATACACTGGTTGTAGGTTTAACGGTCAGCACTTCACGACTCATGATGTCACCAACCCGTGCAACCTGCTCACGATAATATGTAGATTCAATCATCTGGGTCATACAATCCTGTTCGGATAAAAAGCCGACTAATTTACCTTGTTCGTCCAATACAGGTCCGCCTGACTGATTGACTTCCAGGATACGTTCTACTGCTTCTGCGATAGTCATATCAACAGAAAATGTAATGGGTCTTCTCGTCATAAAATCTTGTACAAGTAATGATTTCATTATTTTTCTCCAGTTTCCGCTGATGTTTTATGGTTACTTTAATAGTAGCCCAAAGATGGCGTTAAACTAATATTTTTTATAAAAAAGTTAAAATATTTATACCCATTTATTTTAGATACATAGCTTCATTTATTCATCATTTTGAATAAATATTCAACGGTAAAACCAATATACCCAAGCTACATAAAAGTTATTCACATCAGGGGGGATAAATTAAGATATGCGTAAAGCCATAATATTAGATTCAATGTCGGGTTTGAGCCGCGTAGATAGTCGATAAACGCTTGATTTTAAAAGTTGACAATATCAACAGACTTTATAATGGTTAAGATTGAAGCCTGGGTGAGATTTTATCTGTTTATGCAAAAATAATAAATGTCAGCGTGATTTTGTGTCTAAAAAAGCCTGATTATATCCACAGGCTTTTGGGTATTAATCACTTTAAGCAATGCACTTTCTAAGCTAAGCCATATCCGGCAGCCATAAAAACGGCAGCAAGTGGCATGAATACCAATAACAAAGACTCAAAACGTACGATATGTATCAGATATTTTGGCACTTGAATAACGTCTTGCTGAGGCTTGTGTTTAATAAAAAATACCGTAGGCGCAATGGAAGCAAGGGCCATTAAAACAAACAAAGTCATTTTAATATGAAATACCGGATTTTTAGAATAGAACTCTGCAGGTTTACCCACCCAAAGTAGCAAAGCGATACCCGCGATTAAAACAACAATTGCGCTTATGCCATATACTCTGTCGATAATTTTTAACTGTTTAAACTGTGCAACTGTAATTTCCGGTTTTAATAACACATGCTGCGCCACCAAAGCCGAACTAAATACAATAATACCGATAAAGTGGGCATAACGAACTAAGATATCTAACATATATTTTCCTTGTTTAAACTTATTGGGATAAAACACTTTAAAACACAACAAAGGATACAAAAAAGGCGAACTGCTAAGTTCGCCTTTTAAATCCGACTATGGTGTTGCTTAACCCACAAATACGCGGGCATTACGGAACATACGGGTCCAAGGGCTATCCTCTTTCCAGTCGTCCGGATACCAAGAGTTAGAAACAGCCCGGAATACACGTTCCGGGTGAGGCATCATAATAGTTACACGACCATCTGTTGTGGTCAATGATGTAATACCATTTGGTGAACCATTCGGATTAGCCGGATACTGGCTGGTAACATCGCCATAGTTATTAACATAACGCAGTGCAATTGTGCCACTGTTTTCAGCAGTCGTTAATGCATCCGCATTGGCAAACTCTGCACGACCCTCACCGTGAGAAACCGCGATCCCCATGCGAGAGCCTTCCATACCATTAAAGAAGATTGAGTTCGATTTTTGAACTTCAACCATGCTGAAACGTGCTTCGAATCGCTCTGAATTATTGCGAACAAATCTAGGCCAATGATCAGAACCCGGAATTAACTCTTTTAAGGTACTTAACATCTGACAACCGTTACATACACCCAACGCAAAAGTCGCTTCACGCTCAAAGAAACTCTGGAACTGATCACGCGCTCTGTCATTAAACAGAATTGATTTTGCCCAACCTTCACCAGCACCTAATACATCACCGTATGAGAAACCGCCACAGGCAACTAAACCTTGGAATTGTTCAAGTGTGATACGACCAGATAATACATCACTCATATGTACATCGTGTGCTTCAAAGCCGGCCCGATCGAATGCCGCTGCCATTTCAACATGAGAGTTCACACCCTGTTCACGTAAAATAGCCATTTTAGGCGCAGCACCTTTATTAATAAATGGTGCTGCTACATCTTCATTCAAATCAAAATTTAGTACCGGTTGCATGCCTGGATCGTTTGCATCGGCTTTGGCATCAAATTCTTGTTGCGCACATTCCGGATTATCACGCAATGCTTGCATATGACGTGTGGTTTCAGCCCAGATTTGACGATACTTAACCCGGCTTTCATTAATCACGTTTTCGCCGTTAAATTGAATCTTGATGATATCATCTGAATTCAAAGTACCGATAACATGAGCATTATCAGCTAAACCGTTATCTGCCAATACCGCCTGAACTTGCGCTAAATCTTCAGATTTAACCTGAATCACAGCACCTAACTCTTCTGCGAATAAGGCAGATAGCGCATCAGAACCCGTTTCAGAGATATCAAGGCTTACACCGGTTTTACCGGCAAAGGCCATTTCTGTGATCGTTGAGAATAAACCGCCATCCGATCTATCGTGATAAGCCAATAATTTTTGTTCAGCCATTAATGCCTGAATTGAATTAAAGAAGCCTTTTAGTAATTCAGGAGAATCTAAATCAGGGCCCTGCTCACCTAACGCTTTATAAACCTGAGCTAAACAAGAAGCACCTAAACGGTTTTGTTTATTACCCAAATCAATTAACACTAACTGAGTTTCACCTTTATCAGTGCGCAGTTGAGGCGTTAAGGTATTACGGACATCTTCAACACGAGCAAATGAAGTGATAATGAGTGACATTGGCGCTGTAACGGTTTTATCTTCACCCTTGTCATTCCATGCCGTTTTCATTGACATTGAATCTTTACCAACCGGAATCGTAATGCCTAGTGCCGGACACAATTCTTCACCCACGGCTTTAACCGCTTCATAAAGACCTGCATCTTCACCCGGATGCCCTGCTGCACTCATCCAGTTTGCAGATAACTTAATGCGTTTTAAATCACCAATATCAGCGGCTGCAATATTAGTAATACTCTCAGCTACCGCCATACGAGCTGAAGCACCAAAGTTTAATAACGCAAGCGGCGTGCGCTCACCCATAGCCATAGCTTCACCATGGTATGAATCCAACGAGGCTGTTGTCACTGCAACGTCAGCAACCGGAACCTGCCACGGGCCAACCATTTGGTCACGTGCAACCATACCAGTAACAGAGCGATCACCTATCGTAATTAAGAAGGTTTTTTCAGCAACAGTTGGTAATCTCAATACCCGCTCAGCCGCTTCTTTAATCTCAACATCAGAGGTATCAAAAGCGACAGCATTTAATTGTGCTGATTTTACATCTTTTTGAATTTTAGGCGTTTTCCCTAATAAAACATCTAATGGTAAATCAATAGGTTTATTGCCAAAATGAGGATCATCCAAACGTAAATGACGCGCTTCGGTCGCTTCACCAATTACAGCATATAATGCGCGCTCACGTTCACAGATTTTTGCAAACACATCAATTTTGTCTGCAGGTATCGCCATGACATAGCGTTCCTGAGATTCGTTACACCAGATTTCAAGTGGTGACATGCCTGGCTCATCGTTCGGCACATCACGTAAATTGAAAATGCCGCCACGCTCGCCGTCATTAACGAGTTCTGGCATTGCATTCGATAAACCGCCCGCACCTACATCGTGAATAAATGCTATCGGGTTGTCATCGCCCATCTGCCAGCATTTATCGATAACTTCCTGACAACGACGTTCCATTTCCGGGTTTTCACGTTGAACTGACGCAAAATCTAAATCTGCACTTGACTGACCTGATGCCATTGAAGACGCTGCACCGCCACCAAGACCTATGTTCATCGCAGGACCACCCAGCACAACCAGTTTGGCCCCTACCGGAATGATACCTTTTTGAACATGGTCAGTACGGATATTACCTAAGCCGCCCGCTAACATAATTGGTTTATGATAACCACGAACTTCTTGACCATTAAAGCTGTTCACTTCAGCTTCGAATGTACGGAAATAACCTAACAATGCAGGACGACCAAATTCATTGTTAAACGCAGCGCCGCCTAACGGGCCATCAATCATAATATCTAATGCGTTAACAATGCGCTCTGGTTTGCCATAGTTAATTTCCCATGGCTGCGTAAAATCAGGAATGTTTAAGTTAGATACGGTAAAACCGGCTAAACCTGCTTTTGGTTTGGAACCACGACCGGTTGCGCCTTCATCACGGATTTCACCACCTGACCCAGTTGCTGCACCCGGGAACGGAGAAATAGCAGTTGGGTGATTGTGCGTTTCTACCTTCATCAGAATTTCAATGTTTTCCTGATGATAGTTATAAATACCTGTATCAGCATCAGCAAAATAACGGCCTGCTACTGAACCGTCCATAACGGCTGCATTATCTTTATAAGCAGACTGTACATAATCAGGTGTGATTTCAAAGGTGTTTTTAATCATTTTAAATAATGATTTAGGTTGAGCCACCCCATCAATCACCCAGTCAGCATTAAATATTTTATGGCGACAATGCTCTGAGTTTGCCTGTGCAAACATGTAGAGTTCGATATCGTTTGGATTTCGATCTAACTTAATAAAGCTTTCAACTAAATAATCAATTTCATCTTCTGCAAGTGCAAGACCTAACTCAACATTTGCTTTTGCTAAAGCGTCTCGTCCGCCAGCTAAAACATCAATGGTCGTAAATGGTTTAGGTTCTGATTTGGTAAATAAAGCTTGTGCCTGTTGCATTTGTGAAAACACAGATTCAACCATACGGTCATGCAATATAGCTTGTAAGTCAGTTAACTGGCCTGCTGATAAAGACTCAGTTGTTTCTACATAATAAGCAATGCCGCGCTCAATGCGTTTAACCTGAGCTAAACCACAGTTACGGGCTATATCAGTCGCTTTAGAAGACCAAGGTGAAATCGTACCAGGTCGTGGCGTCACTAAAATTAACTGGCCTTTTGGCTCATGCTCTTCAATGGTTGGACCATACTCAAGCAACTTATTTAATTTAGCGAGTTCGTCGTCTGACAAGTCAGCTGTTAAGTCAACAAAATGCATATATTCGGCATAGATACCACTAACAGCAAGATTCATTTTTGCGCAACTGGCAAGCAGTTTATTTACGCGAAAATCAGAAAGTGCGGGAGCGCCACGCAAGATTTCCATAAGCAGATTCACCTGAAATACTTAGAAGATAGGATTAAAGCCGCATATTATAGTGAAATTTAACAAATTTACCATCCATTGACTGAAATTCAGTGAAATGATTTTCAGCAACAAAAACTCAGCACAAAACCTAGCCCTATAAATCCTTGATAATTGACCTATCAGGTTCAATTCAGCTAATCTAAGCGTCAGAATTTCAATTAATTAGTTAATATGGCCGCCACTAAAACGATAATGTCAAAGTATTACCGCGTAATTACTTGTATAAGTGTTCTTTTTCTACTGACGGCATGTCAGTTTGAACAACCAAAATCACAAGCTGAAATTATCGGCGAGACTGGCAAAATTCGCGTCGGCACTATTTATGGCCCAACCAGCTATTATCTGACATCAGAAGGTGCAGCCGGATTTGAATATGAACTGGCGTCAGAGCTGGCTCGATATTTAAATGTTGAATTAGAAATTGTCCCTGTTTATGACCTGGCGGAATTATTTGATCTACTGGATACAAATCAGGTTGACATTCTTGCCGCCAGCTTGACCGCAACAGATGCCCGTAAAAAAACCTACCGTTTTGCGCCCAGTTATCAGAATATCAGCGAAAAACTGGTCTTTAAACAAGGAAATGAAAGGCCAAGAGACTGGGCTGATATACAGGGTAAATTGGTTATCACCGCAAAAAGCAGCCATCAGGAAACGCTGGAAAAACTAAACCTTGAAAATATTGACTGGGAAACCACCACAGAACAAGGTCCGGAAGAGCTGATTCAGGCGGTTTTGAATGATGAAATTGATTACACCATTGTTGACTCAAATGTGCTGGCGATAAACCGACGTATTTTCCCAAATTTAAGCATAGGATTTACCGTTTCAGAAGAACTCGAACTGGGCTGGGCCATCGCCCAAACCCAAGATGATAGCCTGTATGCGCTTTTAATCGACTTTTTTGGTTCGCTTCATCAAAATGGGGAATTTGCCCGTATTGAAGATAAATATTTTGGACATGTTAAGACGTTTGATTATGTGGATACCCGAAGTTTTATTGAGTCAATTGAACATACCCTGCCCGATTATCAGGCTTGGTTTGAAACCTATGCCAAACAATATGAAATAGACTGGCGATTGTTGGCGGCCCAAAGCTACCAGGAAAGTCATTGGGATCCAAGAGCAAAATCGCCAACCGGGGTGCGTGGTATCATGATGCTGACTTTGCCAACGGCAAAACAGATGGGGGTTAAAAGCCGGTTAGATGCCGAGCAAAATATTCGCGGTGGCGCTCGTTATTTTGCTTCGCTGCACTCGAGAATTCCCGACCGAATAACCGAGCCGGACAGAACCTGGTTTGCACTTGCAGCCTATAACATTGGTTTAGGTCATTTGGAAGATGCACGCCGAATTGCCCAGTCTCAGGGGGCAAATCCGGATAAATGGCATCAGGTAAAACGGTATTTGCCGCTGTTACAGAAAAAACGGTTTTATAAAAACACCCGTTATGGTTATGCCCGTGGTAATGAAGCGGTCACCTATGTTGAAAATATTCGCCGTTATTATGATTCCCTGGTTTGGTTTTTTGGCCCGGATCATCAGCTTGAGCCCGAATTTACGCAACCCGCTCAAGTAAAAAGTGATGATTCGTCAGTTGCAGAAAGTTTGTAATTTATACTGATTATTTTAAAGTGAATAAAAAATTCATTTATTTGTCCTTGTATAAACCGCTAAAAGTGGATATAAAATAGTGATATATCTATTTCATTGATTTATCGCTATGATCCGTGAAGCTCGGTTAACCGACATTCCAGACTTTATCAGAATACGCCAGCAACCTTCAGATAACCCATTAGATCAATCTAAACCCATCCCAATGCTCTGTTATCAGCAGTATTTAACCAAATACGGAAAAGGCTGGGTTCATACTGGCAAACACGGAATTTGCGGTTACGTCATCAGTTCAAAAAAAGAAAGCACCATATGGGCGCTGTTTGTTGAACAAAATTATCAGGGTCAGGGCATTGGCAAAGCCTTACTGCAAACTGCAACGCGTTGGCTTAACCAAAATGGCATAGACAAAATTTATCTCTCTACCGCGGTTAACAGTCAAGCTGAATACTTTTATCAACACCTGGGCTGGCACAGAGGCTCGCCACTTGAAACCGGGCAAGTCACTTATACTTCATCCAGGTAAAGATATTCATTGCTATCACTGAACATATTCCACTTGCCCAAATTCGTCAAAGCGAATAATGACCTCCACATACTGAAGCTTTAGATCATCAATATATTTGCCTTGATTACAAGCGGGTCCATAAATCCAATATTGTTTCAGGGCGCTTAAAATCTCATTTTTTAAAGCGGCTTTTGGCTTCTCACCTGTAAATTTAATATTGCTGGGTTTGCCATTTGAATCGACAATAAAATTAAAATTTACTTGCGCTGACTTTGTATAATTTGCAGGGTAGTTTGGATCTGCACGCACAATTGCTTTTGGAAATGGCGTTGTCATAGGATGACCACTTCGGCTAACGCATTGTTTATCATAGGCAGAACTAAGTCCTGTATCGGTTGATGCACATCCAAATAGCAGTAGGCTAGCAATGAGTAAAATAAAATTTTTTGTCACGGACAACTCCTTAAAAAACAAAGATTAATGGCATCCTAAATAACCACATTCAATCACACTTACTCACAATAATTCAACAAAAATCTAAAACACGCGTTTTGCCTATACTAAAATAAAATTGAAGGAAACCGACAATTAACGACTGAGGTTATTAAATTTGCTTGATTAAACTTGACCAAAGTTAAACCCAAAGCATTTAACTTTGGTTTTGTATAGATAAATTTTGTTAAAATTCAATAGCTTGGGGGTAAAGGGGATAATTGTTTTTTCAAAAATGTTGAGCGCTTAATTTAAGGCAAGCCAGCGTCTAGCTTACCTTAAATGTTAGTTCATCCTGTTTATAACGACTGGACTTCAAAAACGGCAACATAGGTTGCGCGTCTTTCTTTAGCGGGTGCTTTCGCCTTTTTATCACTATATTCAGCTTCTAACCAATATTGTCCGGCATCGTCAAAGTTAACTTCAAACTGACCATTTGCATCTGTAGTTAGCTTGACCACTTGCGGATCATCACGATACTTTTCGCCTTCTTTTACAAGCGTAATTTGAGCCCCTTCAATCGCTTCACCATCTAAAATCAACTTAAATTGGGCTGTTTCACCCGTGTATAAATCAGTCGGATGCGTGATTGGTGCTAACTCTATACCTTGTCCCGTTGGCTTTATTGATTCGTTACTAGGTTCACCGAGTGAAACAAAAACTTCAACTCGTCTTGAAGCGTTAACCACATTTAAATCTGTTGCCGTTTTTGGTACCTGCTGATGAAACTCAGCAATTGTCCCTGTTTTACCTCTGCCGGGCCACATTTTACGGTTGCCTTCCTCATCTTTCCAAAATGCCATTAAGGTATTGCTTGCACTATACACGCGATAAGTACCTTGTTCATTCAGCTGCAAGTCAAACACTGAACGGTATTTTAATTTGGCTTTATTTTGAAGTTCAACGGCCTTTCCACTTGGTGAAACCGCATTAAAGTTATCCAGCCCCAAAGCAAAATGATCAGGGAAGAATATGGTATTGGCAACAGCGGCGTCAAATGTAACCCAGGCTTCTTCACCTGATACAACCGTTGTACTCGGCTTAACCCAAAGCCGGTGAGCCTGAGCAGTTTGCGTGGTAAACAGGCCCAGAGCAAGCGTTGTCGCTACCAGACTTTTCATTGTTTTTGTCATTTTAATCTTCATTTATGGCTCCAAAATAAGAGTTAACTCTGAAAGTTCGCGTTTACCACGGGCGGTTTGATTAATAGGCTGTTGCACAGGTAAATTAAATTCAACTTTTATCGCTTCTCGCCCACCGAGTTCACGCGCTGCTTCAGCAAATAGATAATATTTACCAGCTGGTAATTTGTTTAATTCGTCTTTATAAGGGGTTAAATTGATAACGGCTGTACCGGGTCGTCTGGTAGCACCGGTTAAACCATCAATTGGTAAATCCAGACTACGACCACTTTTACGCCACCATAAACGTAAATCTTTTAGCCATTTTTCTCCTTCCTGATCTTTCATCTTGTGGTCATACCAAACAGCAATATCCAAAACGCTTTTTTGCTGCGCATCGGCAACCCAAACCGCAACATAAGGTGCATGGTATTCTGCAACCTTAATTCTGGGTATGGTGACTTGAATTTCATTGGCATGTGCACAGCTTGGAATTAAAATGACAGCCGGAATGACTAGCCCGGATAAGACCAGAGGCCAGGTTGATTTACGCCCTTTGGCATAACGTTTTAATAAAATTAAACCTGTGACTGAAAAGAAAATACAGGCAACTGCAAAAATATCGATAAACCACCCCCATATAACATTAGTATTGCGACCTTTGTGTAGGTCGTTTAAATAAGCAACGACACCTCGGTTCGTCTGTTCCTGATAAAATTCACCGCTATCCAAGTCAACAGTAAACCACTTATCTGATCCCGCATTTGGCATTGCAATGTAAAGTTCATATTCACTCCACTGAGGTGTGACTCCAGTTGACAAACTCTGCTCTGTTGTTTGTTTGTACCAGCTTACAAACCCCTGGGACAAATTCTGTTTTTGAAGCTGGGATAAAATGGCATTTGGCACCTGGCCATGTGTTTCAGTAATTTGAGCTTCGCCTTCAATATCAGCAGCGTGGTTCAAAGTAATTCCGGTAAGCGAAAATAAAACCATTCCAATCAAACAAATAGCAGAACTAATCCAATGCAAGTTTTTGGCATTGAAACTGCGGGGTAATTTAAAACTCACTTAAGTCATCCTAAAGAAAATATAAACGCGGCGTATTTTATAAGAAACTAGAAAACAAAACAAATGATAATCGTTTTCATTTTTGTTGTACTTTAATTCGTTTTTATCATAAGATAAACCTATCTTAAATTATTAGTATGATAAAAATATATTATGGTTAACCCTCAGTGGCTCAAAACGTTTAAAAAAGTATCGGAAGAGCATAGCTTTACCAAAGCAGCTGAAATATTAAATATTACTCAGGCGGCTGTAAGTCAGCATATAAAGCATCTTGAAAAACAATATGGCGAGCTGTTATTGCGTCAGGGCAGATCATTAGAGTTAACACCCAAAGGTAATATTCTACTGGAATACTGCCACGAGCTACTTAAAGTAAATAACCAGTTGAATGTAAGAATGTCTGAATCAAGCGATATTTCAGGCGCCATAAAATTTATTTGTCCGGGTAGTATCGGCCTAAGGCTCTATCCTATTTTATTAGATTTTCAGCAAGCCAACTCTAATATTCAGATTCATAATGCTTTTGCACCGGATGAAGAAGTCTTAAATCTAATTCTGGCTAACCAGTATGAATTTGGATTTATCGGCACTAAGCCGGATGATCCCAGAATTCAATCAGAGCCTTTTTGCAAAGAACAACTGGAATTGATTGCCCCTTGTTGCCGGGAACCTAAAAACTGGGATGATTTATGTCAGTTGGGGTTTATTGATCATCCGGACGGAAAAGCGATGGCCAGTCGCTTACTGGGTAGAATCTGTACAGAAAACCATCCTTTATCAGAACTACCGGTTTCTGGTTTTAGCAATCAAATCAGTTTAATTTTAGAACCGGTTGCCCGCGGATTTGGGTTCACAGTATTACCAAGGTATGCGCGTGAGGCCTACCATGACCAGTCTAAGTTGAATGTATTAAATCAGGAGCAGCAGGTAGAAGATACCATTTGGTTAATCTATCGTTCTGAATGGCCATTAACGGCTAAAGCTAAAGTGGCAATAGATTACCTCAAAGATTTTATTTAACACTCTCAACGGCCTGGCGAATAAGAGAATGTCCAGTCAGGCCGGGATGCAAATTACAGTAATAAAATGACACCGACAAAAACAAAGATAAGGTGTTCAGTTAAACTTAATACTGATAGTGGCAATGGATAATGTCCACCCAGACTTGCGCAGTTAAACCTGTGTTTATCAATAAATAAACTCTTTACTACACCACAAATGCCGAGCAGGCCTATAATAACAGCAGCTACGGCTAATACAGAAGTCAGCAATCCTGCGAGTAAGAGCAAACCCAGTCCGAGTTCTAAAAAAGGATAAACAAATCCATAAGCCGGTAATTTTTTAGCCAATATGTCGTATTGTTTAAATCGGAAAACAAATGCCTTAATATCCATTAGTTTACAGCTGGCCATCAGCACCAATGAAAACCCTAAAAACCCTTTTAAACCAAGAGATAACATTAAACTTAATAATACACTTATGCTGATAAGTACAAAAAAGCTTAAATAACTGGATTTATTTTCGGTGTGTTGAACCGGCGCATATAAATATTGCTGCAGTTCCCGATAGCCTCCAATATGTTTACCATCTAAAAAAACTTGTGGTGTAGTAGAAACCGACAACTCTTTTTTGAACCTTAATTCCTGTTCCTTACTTTCAAATAAATGGTCTGTGTATTCAATTTTGTGTTGGTCGAGCAATTGAACAGCTTTTTGTCCCCAAGGACACATTTTTTTTCGATATATACGGTTTTGAGCCTGCACAGCTTCCCAGCCTCTGTTTATTTATCTGCCAAAAAAGTGTATCCCAATAAAGCATTATTTAACATAAGTTTTTAAAACATTGATAACTTGATCAAGTTCTTGTGACCTGTGTTCACTTGAAATACTTTCAGCGCCCAAATGTTCGCGTAAATGATCTTCTAATACTTCCATCATTAATCCGTTTACCGCACCTTTTAGTGCTGATATTTGTTGTAATACTCTCATACAATCAGCATTTTCATCGTCTGATTCAGGGGAAAGCATTTTTTCAATTCCCTGCGCCTGCCCTTTTATTTTTCTTATTCGTGTTAAAAGCTTTTTATTATTAATGGTATGTGCCATATTTTTCCTGATTTATTTAATTGAACCTATACTGGGGTATAGTATACTATAGTCATTTGTTATTTTCCCTAAAAGTCTTCAGAGCGATTAAAATGCCCACAAACCAATCAAATCCAAATTGCCCTCATCATTCGGGCTTTTATGCCGATCATCAATCACAAAGTAAAAAAGTCTGGCTAGTGCTTGCTTTAACTTTGGTCACTATGTTTATCGAAATTTTTGTTGGCCTTTGGTCTGGTTCGATGGCCCTGTTGGCGGATGGATGGCATATGGGGACTCATGCCGCAGCATTCAGTATCACCCTTTTTACATACTGGTATGCCGCGAAACATAAAAGCAATCAGGCTTTCAGTTTTGGTACAGGTAAGGTCACTGCACTAGGTGGATTTGCCAGTGCAATCGGACTGGCGATAGTCGCATTATTAATGGCTGTAGAATCAGTTGAGCGGATCATTAATCCAAATTCAATTCAGTTTAATGAAGCAATTGGCGTTGCCATCATAGGCTTGATAGTCAATATAGCCTCCGTATTCATTTTGCATGATGATCATCATCATTCGCATGACCATGGGCATTCACATGATCATCACCATGGGCATTCACACGATCATCACCATGATCATAATATTAAAGCCGCCTATTTCCATGTTCTGGCAGATGCCCTCACCTCATTACTCGCGATATTTGCTCTGCTGGCTGGAAAATACTACAACCTTATCTGGATGGATGCGTTAATGGGGATTGTTGGCGGTGTCATTATTTTAAAATGGGCTTACAATTTAATTGTTCAAACCAGCGAAACCTTACTGGATAAAGCTGTTGAACTGGATGCCAGCCAGACGATTAAACAAGCGGTTTCGGATGAATTTAGCGCTGTAGTCGTGGACTTTCATATCTGGCGATTAGCGGATAAACACAATGCTTTAATTATCTCGCTTCAGGTGGAAACAGATAATCCACTGACAATTGAACAGGTAAAAGACTTTTTGAGCAATCGCCTAAATAAAATTTCGCATTCAACTGTAGAAATTCAATACCTCAAATAAGGGCAAGCGAAATAATCGTTTTTATAAATATTGCGCAATTAAAGCCATAAATAAGATAGCGCTAACCGCCTGCCAAAACATCACCGGATCCCGCTCTATCAGCGGTGGTCTGGTTTTATTTAAAAAGTTTTTGTTCGGGTGATGTAAATCATAGATAAATTCAGATAGTTCGCTGTATCGTTTCCAGGGATCTTTGGCCAACGCTTTAGCCAGTGCATCATCCACCCAAGCTGGTATTTCAGACTCCTCAGTTAACAGGCTTTTATATTTATATCTATCTTGCGCTTTACGACTGTGCGCCTGAGAAATTTGATTTGAATAGGGAAATTTGCCACTTAACATCTGATAGGCAATGACCCCCAATGAATAAATATCTGATCTTTGTGTGCCCACCTGGCCTAAAAAATACTCAGGCGCAGAGTATCTTAATGTCCCCCTCATCACTTCTTGTGTTTCTACATCAGTTACACCCGCAATATAAGTTGAGCCAAAATCAATTATTTTGACCGTATTATTGTCATCTATCATGATATTGTGTGGGCGCAGATCCTGATGCACCATTTCATTGCGATGAAAAGCCTGTAGACCATCGGCGATCTGATTCACTATTTGACGCACCTGATTTAATCGTGGTTTAGGGTTATCACGGATCCACTGGTCCAGATTTTGCCCTTCAACAAACTCGGTCGCAATATATAAGTACTGTTTCTGGCTATCGGTTTTAATCCCTTTGACAACATTCGGATGATTAACCTTTTTGGCAATCCAATCTTCCAGCATAAAGCGTTCAAGGTAAAGTTTATCCGTTGCCTGCTCGGTAGATGGCACTTTCAGCGCTACTTTTTTTTGAGTTTGCAAATCAATTGCAAGATAAACATGACTACGACTACTGATATAAACCTGGCGAACAATTTCAAATCCGTCAAATTCAACTCTGGGCTTTAACGCAGGCGGTAACTGTAAATTTGAAATATCGCCCTGTTTCTTCAAAATCGCTTTTTGATTAAGCTGATTAACCCGGATAATCTGAATACTCAGATTATCATTACTGCCTTTGTCCAGAGCCAGCTTCACCAGATAATCCGCAGCTGATTGCAATTTTGAATATCGGTTTATCGCATCCATTATGTCCGCTTGCGAAATAAATTCGTAAACCCCGTCCGTGGCCTGAATAAAATAATCTCCCTGATGGATTTCTATGCACGTATGGTCCACTTCCAGCGTTTGCTGAACCCCCATAGCTCGCGACAAATAACTTTGTTCTGATGAAATGACTTTTCTGTGATCTGTACTTAACTGATTTAACTTTCCGCCTGCAAGGTGATAAATCCGGGTATCACCGACATTAAAAATATGTGCGTCCTGAGGTGTGATGACCAAAGCGCTGAATGTACAGACATAGCCTTTATCTTTGTTGTATTTAAATGGACTGTTTTGCGTTTGAGCATACAGCCAGGTATTAACGGATTTAGTTACCTTATTAACCGAACTCTCAATCGACCAGGCATCCGGCGTGCAATAATAATCTTCAATAAAAGCCTGCACGGATGCTTCACTGGCCACCTGACTGACCTGACTTGAGCTAATCCCGTCAGCCATCACAAAACATGCACCTTTAAAGCTAAGCACAGGATCCTGTGGGATCTGAAAATCCAAAAAATCCTGATTAATAGGTTTGATGCCGCTTGTTGTTGCCTGCCCAACAGATAAGCTTAAATTCTGGTTCACGGTAATCCCTAAGCAATATAATGGTTAATTTTGATTTGTTTTTATTCTGAATTAATTTTTTATAAAAACAAAAAAGCTCCACTCAATAAGCGGAGCTTTTAGATTCTAGTTGCATCATTTTATCGGCAACTGAATTAAGCCAGTTTGCGTTCCGGAGACGTTCTGACATGAGTTAAATAAAGCGGTAAACCCACTAATAAGAAGCCACCAACCAGGTTACCCAGAGCTGTTGGTAATTCATTCCAGATTAAATAATCCATTACTGTAAAATCACCGCCCATAATCATTGAGAACGGGAATAAAAACATGTTTACAATTGAATGTTCAAAACCCATGAAGAAGAACAGCATAACCGGCATCCACATCGCCGCCATTTTTGCGCCTGCTGAGGTTGAAATCATAGCGCCAACGACCCCCATAGACACCATCCAGTTACATAACATGCCGCGGATAAAAATTGTAAACCAACCCGCTACACCGTGTTCCTGATAGCCCACAGTTCTCGATTCACCGATGGCACTGACTTTAGCCGCGATTGCGCCACCATCGATTGAATAACCATAAGTTAATATAAATGACATAAAAAATGCTGTGGTGAGTGCACCGGCAAAGTTACCCACAAATACCAGCCCCCAGTTTCGCATCACCCCGCCAACGGTCACACCTGGTCGCTTATCAATTAACGACAAAGGTACTAAAGTAAATACACCGGTTAATAAGTCAAATTTCATTAAGTACAGCATAATGAAACCAACCGGGAACAATACAGCACCAACCAAAGGGCTACCGGTTTTAATCGCAACGGTAATTGCAAAAATTGCAGCTAAACCTAAAATCGCGCCCGCCATAAACGCACGAATAAAGGTATCTTTGGTCGACATAAAGACTTTTTGTTCGCCTGAGTCCACCATTTTTGTTACAAACTCACTGGGTTCTATATACGCCATTTTTCATTCCTCGTTGAAATAGAAGTGTGTTCAAAAATACAACATTGTATTATTGCTTTGGGTTTTAACTTTGTTGCCAGATAGGCTTTGCAAGCCAAGTGCCAAAATCATATGTAATTGTTTTAATTGAAATTAATTATTTTTTTTAAAATCCCAATGCGGCTTAGCTTTTTAACCTGATATATTTTGGGGTTATTTTATGCAAAGCCGGTTTCCGGCTGCACTAAGTATGTGCAATGCGTTTATTTTTCACCACTGCCCGCGGAGTCACTTTTGCTTTTTTATAAACTATGATGTTAAAATTTAAGCAAGTTTTTATTAAATGCCATGACTGATAACCGGACGAACCGTGAAATACGCTTTTTTATTGATATTGATGGCTGCACTTATGATGCAAACCACGAATGCCGTGGTTGAAGTTCACCATTTGCAACTTGAAAAAGCAGGTATGACGGCCAGCACCTTGTCACAGGCCCACAGCACTCAGCCGGATGAAGTATCTCACCACCAAAACGACCCCGACTGTAACCATTGCTGCCATTGTCACAAAATAAAAACCTTTAAAATTCAATCTGATATCAATTCGCGCAGACTCGCTCATTATTTCCGGCTTAAACCCGGATTAAGCGAGCTGATCGTCAAACGACCACCAACGACTTTATACCGCCCCCCTAAAATTAGCTAAGCCAGTTCAAACAATTCATAACGCAGCCACGCTCAAGTCACGGCTTTTCGCCGTTGTCATTTGTGGTTCATTTTTAGAATAAATTGGATTTACTTATGCTTATTCGTTTATTAAGCCGGCAGCTTGTGCTAGCTGCCCGCATGTTAATCTGGGTAACTGTTGTTTCAGCTTTTACCCTTAGGCTTGCCGAAGCCGCTCCGGATCAACCGGGTAAAAATCGGCTTAATTTAAAAACGGCAATCGAAAAAACATTGGCTCAACACCCGAGTTTAAAAATATTTGATTACCGGGTTAAATCACTCGAGGGCGCATTAAAAAGTGCAGCTCTCACCCCTGAAAAAACAATTTCGCTGGAAGCTGAAAATATACTCGGCAGCGGCGATATGCGCCTGTTAAAATCAACCGAGCTGAGCTTAGCTTTATCATCTGTGATTGAATTAGGCGGCAAACGAGACAAACGACGCGCTTCTGTTCAACAAAAATTTAAACAAGTTGAATTGGATAAAAAAGCGCAGGCACTCAATTTAATCGCCGCAGTTAGCCGCCGCTTTGTGGAGGCGGTCGCTGCGCAGGAAGCCTTAAAACTAGCCCGGCAAAACCTGACGCTGGCTCAAACCCGGGTCAAAAAAGTCAACAACCGCTACCAGGCCGGGGCCAGCCCGCAAGCTGAGGTCTACCGCGCCAAAGCCGATTTAGCACGGGCCCGGCTCGCGCTCAAACAAAAACAGCAGCAAGCAGACCAGCAAAAAGTTTTACTCAGTTTATTCTGGCAAAGCAATCAAGCAGGGTCTGCTAAGCCGTATTTTTCTGAGCTGACAGGCAATTTATTTGAATTTGGCCAGGCAAAAAATTTCAACCAGCTCCTCAATCAGTTATCGAACAACCCCGAAATATTAGCCCTGATTGCACGTCAGCAACAACAAAACGCAGATCTGGCCTTAATTGAAGCTCAGTCTAGTGCCGATGTCGGCTGGTCACTCGGGGTTAAATACGACAATGGGCCACAAGATCTGGGGTTTGTCGCCGGGTTGAGTTTACCACTCAATCAAGCCGGTCGTAACCAAGGCCAAATTAAGTCAGCTTTAGCGACCCGCAATCAAACTCTGGTTGCTCAGGCGACTTTGCGTCAGCAGTTGCACGCACGCCTATATCAAACTTATCAAGCCCGCGAGTTCCACCTGTTGTCATTGACCGATTTAGACGAACAAATCCTCCCGCTTCTTAATACGGCGCTGATTCAAACTCGGACAGCTTATCAGGCGGGACGTTATGACTATAGCGAATGGATAAGCGCCCGTCAGGCACTGATTGATGCGCAACAAGCGCGGATCCGACACGCCAAACAAATACTTTTACACAATATTGAATTAGAACGCCTGACCGGCACCCGTGTTTTTTCACCCAATTCTCAAGGGGCAGAATAATGAATTTTAAAATCACCCGTTTTATCACCCTACTCGCTTTATCCGGCCTGAGTCTGGCCGTCAACGCTTCAAATAGCCATACGGATGAAGCGGATTCAACGCAGCACCATGATAGTATCCACTTAACGGGCCAAATGGCTCAAGCAGCCGGGCTTAAATTTGAAAGTGCAGGGCCCGGCACAATCGCCCGCACCCTGACCAGTTATGCAAAAGTTGTCTATGACCCAAGCCAAGTCAGTCATGTTAGAGCCAGATTCAGTGGGATTATTGAGCAAGTTACCGTCAATATCGGAGATACAGTGAAACAAGGCCAGGTTCTGGCGAAAATTGAATCCAATGAAAGTTTGCAAACTTATCAGCTAAAAGCGCCTATTGCCGGGCGGATAACCAAACGCCATGCCAATCCAGGTGAACTGACACAAGCGAAAATACTTTTTACCATTATGGACGATAGTGCTCAGTGGCTTGAACTTAAAGTATTTCCGACGCAGATTGAAAAAATAAAACCCGGCCAGCAAATCCGGTTTCAAGCCAGCACAGATGGCAAATGGTCCAGCGCCCGGATCCAACACCTGCTAGCAGATGAAAGCGGTCAGCCTTACCTGATAGCGCGCGCGGCTTTAACCGAGCGTCATCAACAAGTATTCAACGGCCGGGTGCTGAAAACCTATATTCAACTCTCCCGGACTCAGGTTGCAGTGCGGGTAAATAATGAAGCTTTGCAGCAATATGAAGGTAAAACTGTGGTATTTGTCCGCGAGCAGGACCAGATTTTTGCCCGCCCGGTCAAACTCGGCCTACAGGATAATGCCTATAGTCAGATTGTGCACGGCCTGGCACCGGGAGAGCAGTATGTGAGCCACAATAGCTATTTAGTCAAAGCGGATTTAGGCAAGTCTGCTGCCGGTCACCATCATTAAAGCGAGGTCAGTATGATTGAATCAAGTTTAAGATTTGCTATTCAAAGACGCTGGCTGGTCATGCTTGCCTGCCTGTTTGTCGTCTTGGCCGGAATGATTAATTATCACAAACTGGCGATTGATGCCGTGCCGGATATTACCAATGTGCAGGTACAAATCAATACCCATGCCTCCGGGTATTCACCACTTGAAACTGAGCAACGAATTACCTTTATTGTAGAGAATGCACTGGCTGGTCTACCAAAACTGGACTATACACGCTCGCTCTCAAGATACGGGTTGTCTCAGGTTACTGCGGTGTTTGAAGAAGGTACAGACCTTTATTTTGCGCGCAGTTTGATTGATCAGAAACTTGCCGGGCTAAAAGCTCAGTTGCCGGATGGGATATTACCGCAAATGGGTCCAATTGCCACCGGGCTTGGCGAGATTTTCAGTTATTCGGTTTCTGCCAGATCCGATGCCGTGCAGGCAAACGGGCAAGCTTATGACGCCATCGCCCTGCGTGAAATTCATGATTGGGTAGTAAAACCTCAGCTCGCTCGGGTAAAAGGCGTCACCGAAATCAATACCATTGGAGGCTATGAAAAAGCATTCCACATCACCCCGGATACCCAAAAAATGCTGCAGTATCAGGTTGATTTTGATGCCATAGCTGCGACCGTCAGACAAAACAATCAAAATACAGGTGCCGGTTTCATTGAACGCAACGGCCAGCAGTTTTTAGTTCGATCGCCCGGTCAGTTAAGCCAAATCAAAGAAATTGAGCAACTTGTCATTAAAACATTCGGGCAAACGCCGGTGCGAATTTCAGATGTTGCCGAAGTCTCAATCGGCAAAACACTGCGCACCGGGGCTGCTACATTAAATGGCCAGGAAACCGTTATCGGCACGGCCATGATGTTAGTGGGCGAAAATTCCAAACAAGTCGCGCGCAGCGTAGCGAGCAAGCTTAAATCAGTGCAAAACTCGTTACCTGAAGGCGTTTATATCGAAACCTTGTATGACCGGACACATCTGGTTAACCGGGCAATCAATACCGTTAAAAATAACTTAATCGAAGGCGCTCTATTGGTGATTTTGGTGTTATTTTTATTGTTGGGGAATCTGCGTGGCGCGCTGATAACAGCCGCTGTGATACCGCTGGCTATGTTGGCAACAGTGACAGGTATGGTTAAAACCGGGGTGTCGGCCAACCTGATGAGTTTAGGCGCGCTCGATTTTGGTTTAATTGTTGATGGCGCCGTGATTATTGTTGAAAATGCGATTTTAAGGCTCTCACAAAACCCGGCCAACCTGAGTTTAAAGGAGCGCTTAGCATTAGTGTTTGACGCCACAAACGAGGTCATTCGGCCCAGTTTGTTTGGTGTGACCATTATTACTGTGGTTTATATTCCGCTATTTAGTTTAACCGGGGTTGAAGGCAAAATGTTTCATCCGATGGCTGCCACTGTGGTGATGGCGCTACTGGCCGCTATGGTGCTTGCATTTACCTTTGTCCCGGCGGCGATCGCCATCTTTGTAAAAGGGAAAGTTAGCGAAAAACAAAGCCCGATCATTCGCGTTTGCAAATCAGCCTACCATCCGGTGTTAAAACTGGCGCTTAAGCTTAAATTTGGGGTTTTGGCAGCTGCCCTCGTTCTGGTTGGTTTAAGTGGCTGGCTTGCAACTCAACTGGGCAGTGAGTTTGTCCCACAGCTCAATGAAGGCGATATTGCCATGCATGCAATGCGTATCCCGGGCACAGGTGTAGATCAGGCTGTCGAGATGCAAGATCTGCTTGAAACTCAGATTTTACAATTACCTCAGGTTGATAAAGTATTCAGCAAAATTGGGACAGCAGATGTCGCAACAGATCCTATGCCACCCAATGTTGCCGATACCCTGGTGATGCTCAAACCCAAATCAGAGTGGCCGGACCCTAGCTTAACTCAGGCAGATCTGATTGAAACCATAGAAGCCAAAGTAAAGCAAATTCCAGGTAACAATTATGAGTTTACTCAACCGATTCAGATGCGCTTTAATGAGCTGATCTCAGGTGTGCGCGCGGATTTTGCGGTGAAGGTATTTGGTGATGACCTTCAGGTTTTACTGCAGACTGCAGAACAAATCAGCCAGACATTGCAGCAAATTAACGGTGCATCAGATGTAAAGGTTGAACAGGTTGAAGGCCTGCCCCTGATCAGTGTTAAGCCAAAACGCGAGCAGTTGGCCCGCTACCAACTGAGCCTAGCCGATCTCCAAAAAACAGTCAGTACAGCCATTGGTGGTCAGCCGGCCGGCCTGCTCTATCAGGGCGATCGCCGTTTTCAAATCAGTGTTCGCCTGCCCGAACAGACACGTATAAAAGTCGAACAACTGGCTGATTTTCCAATCTTGCTCGATTCAGGCGAATATGTTCCGCTGGCAGAAGTTGCCAGTATCTCCACTGAGCTGCAACCAAACCAGATTAGCCGTGAAAACGGCAAACGCCGGGTCGTGGTTACTGCCAATGTGCGCGGAACTGATTTGGGTTCGTTTGTTCAACAGGCGCAGCAAAAAATTCAGCAACAGCTGGATATTCCGGCGGGTTACTGGCTCGATTATGGCGGCACGTTTGAGCAGCTTGAATCGGCCAGCAAACGTTTAAGTATCCTTGTGCCTGTGACTTTGACTATCATATTTACCCTACTGGTACTCGCATTTAACTCGCTTAAAGATGCGCTGATTATTTTCACTGGCGTGCCGCTTGCGCTCACAGGGGGAGTGATTGCGCTCTGGTTGCGGCAAATGCCATTGTCTATTTCAGCAGGCGTTGGTTTTATTGCCTTGTCGGGGATAGCAATATTAAATGGGCTGGTGCTTTTATCTTTTATCCGCCAGCATTATCTGGAAAATAAGGACTTAACCACAGCAATTATCAGCGGTGCCATGACCCGCTTGCGGCCGGTATTAATGACCGCGTTAGTAGCAAGTTTAGGGTTTATTCCAATGGCACTGAATACAGGGACCGGTGCCGAAGTTCAAAGGCCGCTGGCGACTGTGGTGATTGGCGGGATTATTTCTTCAACCCTGCTTACTTTGATAGTCCTGCCTGTGCTATACAGCTTATTTAACCGCAATCCCCCGTTAAGCAAGCCGGGTTAATAATCTGTGAGCAAGCCCGGGACAGGCTTGCTCTTTACAAAAACATTTTGCCCTGACTGGATAAGACAGCGCGGCCACCTAAGCTAACTTGTATCCCCTGCTCTGAAACAGACTTGGTTTCAATATGCAGGTAACTATAGCGTTCTTGGTGCACCCCGCGCTCAACTATAAATTCACCGGGCGGGTTATCAAACTGTTGTAAGTAACCGGCAAACGCAGGCATTGCAGCACCAACCGGAGGATCTTCATGTATCCCAAACACAGGACCGACTAAACGGCAGTGAAAATCAGCGTCATGGTCATCATCAGCCTGACAATATAATAAAATCGCATTCGCGCAGGTGGCCGGTGCGGTTGACGAAGCCCAGGCATCATAACTGAAGCGGATCCGTTTTAACGTTTCCAGGCTGTCAACCGGCACGACTAGATACGGAATTTCGCTGGCGACCAACATGGGTTTAAAATTTGGAATAAACAGGTTTTCTGCCGGCACGGTTAAAAAATTAGACAGCTCCTCTTCAGTCGGTGCAAAGCTATCATATTCAGGTCTGGCGTTAACCACAAACTCATTAAACACAGGTTTGCCATTATCCATCCGAACATGGCATTCAACTAATCCATGCGGCTCTTCAATCGTAAACTGGTTATCGCCATCTTTAAGGTCTAATTGTTTAAAATGCGCCAGTGCATAAATGGCAGCTAGGGTCGGATGGCCACCAAAATCAAATTCTCGTTTACTGTTAAAAATGCGAATTTTTTTATCTGCTTTTTCACTCGATGAGATAAAAACGCAGCGCCATAAACTAAACTCAGCCGCAATTTGCATCATTTGCTGAGCACTTAGCCCTTCGGCTTCTCTTACGACCGCAATTTGTGCCCCTTGAAATTTCTGGTCCGTAAATACATCAACAGTTACATATTCTAATTCTGACATCCTTCCTCCTCATTCAGACAAATAACGTATTGCCTTGAGTAAACTAAACTTATTCTTTATTTAGCTTTTGCCAGAATTAACAATATGTCAACAAGTCTCAATCAATTTTTAAATATTTATGCATCTGCACAGATAACCGCCAGTTATTTTCAATACAGGTTTGAATAGCCAGTTGAGTCGCTCTGGGTTTCTGACTGATTGGCTGAAGACAAATACTAATTTGTCGACTCGCCTGGCGCTGCTTTAACAAGGCTTTTAAATCATCAATATGTTGCTCTGTTGCCACCGGATGTTTAATTTCATCCGCCCTGTCTAATGCAGAGGTGAGCACTGTATAGCCCCCTTTCATACCTACTTTTGGCGAAACAGTTACATAAGTATCGGGATGCGTCTTCACCTCAAATGTACCACTGGTTTCAATTTGGGTTGTACAGCCGGCATCATGTAAAACCCGAGTCAGTTCGGTTAAATCATACATACAGGGTTCACCACCAGTGATCACAATATGACGGGCTTTGTAGTTTTGAATAATTGCCAGAATTTCATCGCTTGTCTGCTCAGCCCAGGCTTCGGATTCATTAGAAACATCGATAATGTTTGAAACATCCACTTTAAGCTCGGGTTTAACTTCCCAGGTATGTTTGGTATCGCACCAGGCGCAGCCCACCGGACACCCTTGCAGGCGAATAAAAATAGACGGTATACCCGTCATACTGCCTTCACCTTGAATGGTTTCAAATAATTCATTAACGGGATATTTCATATCAGGCTTGTAACCTCTGCTGGTATCAGTAAACTTAGCGCGCATTATAGGCTATTTTTTGAGGAAATCATGTCTGAAAAAGCAGTTGTTATTTATTCCGGAGGTATGGACTCCTTTACTGTGCTTAACCAAGCAATAGCCGAAGGCTATCAGGTTTATCCGTTAAGCTTTAATTATGGCCAGCGCCACTTAAAAGAACTCGAATTTGCCGGTGAGGCATGTCGAAAATTAAATCTACCTCATAAAATTGTTGATATCTCAGCTATCAATACCTTGTTAGCCGGTTCTTCGTTAACCGATGATATCGATATTCCGGAAGGTCATTACGAAGAAGATAGTATGAAATCTACTGTGGTACCAAACCGTAATATGATTTTATTATCGCTTGCTGTCGGTTACGCGGTATCAATCGGTGCTAAAAAAGTTTTTTATGGTGCACATTCGGGCGATCATGCGATTTACCCGGATTGTCGTCCCGAATTTGTAGAAAAGATGAAAGCCGTTTGTGCCATTGCTGACTATCAACCGGTTGATATTGTGACGCCATTTTTAAATGATTCAAAAATCGATATCTTAACCCATGGTTTAAAAATGGGATTAGATTATAGCCAAACCTGGACTTGTTATAATGGTCGGGATAGAGCTTGTGGCAAATGCGGCGCCTGTCAGGAACGCTTAGAAGCTTTTGAAAAAAATGGCTTAACAGACCCATTAGAATACGAATAAACACCTGATTTATAATGGAAATAAAAAAGCCGTTAACTTGCTTAACGGCTTTTTTACACTTTATAAAGCAATCCGGAAGATTATTGTTTTTGTTTGAACATAAGGGAACAAGGGACTTGTCCAACTGAGAGCGTTTTTAATTGTTTGTAGTTTGCGTGCTCAAAAAAGGCTCTGTATTTTTCAACTGTCACCAGTACGCCGACTCCTTCTGTCTTTTTATGTTCAGCTATCATAGTATCGATTGCCTGCATTAAATAATGGCCCACACCGTGATGCTGATGATGAGGATGTACGCCAATAAAAGCAAGCAAATGGTAGTTTTCAAAAAGAATTGCTTCACGGATTTTTTGCTCTTTTTCTATCATGTTTCGGGTAGAGACATAGCCGGTTGTTAACATCATTTTTAAGCGCCAGTGCCAAAAGCGCTCTGCCCCGAAATTCGAACCGGGTTCAATCAAACAGGCTACAGCTAATAAGTGTTCTTCTTCGTCATATATGCCAATCATTGGCTGGGATTTATCCCAAAATATCAATAACTCTTCACGAATTGCGGCTCTGAGCCTTTGCTCATACCCTTCAAGTTTACTTTGAAAACAATCCATAAAAAACGGATCATCAAAATAAGCTAAATATAACAGTGAACTTGCAATATTAATGTCTTCTGCTGATAAATAAACCGCTTTAAGATTTTGAGTTATTTCCATTTAAAACCCTTTTTATAAAAATAAATGCTCAATGCCAATAACTGAAGCAAGCTCATCAGAGCCATAAATACAAATATAGCTTTATTTTCACGATTTAAGTAATCATTTATCACAACTTGATTAATTTTAGTGATTAAAACTTGTGATGAATCAATTTGTTGCAACCAGTTGTCTATTTCCTGATTAACATTTTGTTTAAGTACTAACCTATCCCGGTTGGTTGAATGTACCGATTCTGACGATAATTCAGGCTGCAGGGCCAGCCAATCTGACCATTTCTTCAATGCCAGCTTGGTTGGAATATCGGAGAAATCCCGACTCAGTTGAGTAAATTCATCATGCAATTGTTTTACTGAAGCACTCACTGAATCCAATTCAGCCAGTTGCTGAATATAAAAGCCAGCTTCTAACGCTTGCAAATACGCTTGCGCACTGGCTTGCAGCGAATCAAACTTTTCTTCGCCCTGCTTTTGGTTTAACGCATTAAACAAGTCGCTTCGATTAGCATTTGCGGTTAATTTGTCAAATTCGGTGCTGGCTTTATAAGCTTCAAGTCGCTCTATAGTTGGAGCCAGCGTCTGTTTTAGCTTAAACTTAGCTTCATTGATTAAAGCTAATGCCTGTGAAACCTGCTGATCCGATGAATTTAATTTGGTTAAATACCGAATCAGACCTTCATCTCCGTCCAGCGCTTGGCGAATACGCTGTGCAAACTCTGATAAATTTTGCCGTGCAATAGGCAGTTCAATCATCTTATCTAACTGGATCTGAAGTTGATTCAGGTTTTGATTGATAGCTTTCAGATTCAATTCATTATTGTCTGCTGTTAATAAATAACTTTGAATGGCCAGTTGAGTTTCAGCCTGCTGCGCGCTATTCAGATACCTGGATAGCAGTTCGGCCTGCTCATTCTCAGCTAGCCAGAGTGTTAAACTTAACACTAATAAACTGGCAGACATCAGCAGAATGACGATTTTAAACACTATCGACTTTTTATCACTCAGCCGCTTGTTAATATTTTTAAGCGCTGAAAAATGGTCTGAGCGGACTGGACCAGAATCCTTTATCGGGTCGCTAATGCGCCCTTTTCCCTGCGTATTACTTTGTTGATGAGGTTGCTTTGACTGCCCTTTTTTATTAGCAGAATCTTCATTATCGAGTGCAAATGACGTCTGTTCCATGTATTTGAATTTTCTAACGAGTTTCCTTCATAGTAACAGCTGAATATAAAATAACCAAACCTTGTCCATCCCCCTTTTTAAAACTGTGAATAGGTCAAGATACTGATTTTTTGATATCCGCAAAAGCACTCGCTATAAGCAAGCTCAGCTGCGTATAAGACTAGTTGGGCAATTTTAATTATGTGCATGAGGTTAATTAACAACCGTCCTTACCTGTTAGCCTGATTGTTTTTCAAGCCAGTTTTTATATTCAGCAGACATAATAAATGCATCGCTCTTATCAAAATCTGCAAGAATTGCCTGATCAAGTGTTGCGTCAAATTTACTATTAATCACATCCATGGCTTTAACGGCCAACTCATAGTCTTGCGAATACAGGCTAACTTGTAGCATGGCAACATAGGCTTCCAAGTCAAGCGGATCAGCCAGAACCGCCTGATGACTATGGTGGATAGCCTGCTTATAATTTCCTTCATAAGCGTTCAAAATAGCCAGCTCACTTTGCATTTTAACATCCTTCAACGCGCTATCTGGTAATTGCAGAATGGATTGAATGGCAGATGTATAGGCTTCGAATTCAACAAAGTGAGCTTCTAACATACCGGGAAATTCACCAAAAGATTGATACGCTTTGATTAAATCTGCCAGTATAGGCTGGCTCTGAGCAGCGCTCATGGTTGCCAATTTTCGTTGCACATAGTCCAGTAAAATGGGTTTATTTCGATAAGTTTCAACTAACTGGTTAAACGCAGAAGTCGCTTTTTTTATCTGCCCCCGCTCAAGTGAGACAATCAGCTCCATCACTTTTAACTTATGTTCAAGGTTATCAAAATTAGTCAGTTCTATTTCAATAAAATCAGTGTACTGGATCAAAAAATCAAGCGTTGAATAAGGTGAATACAGGTTCTGCACGTCGTAAATTTTTAAGCTGTTCAAATCCAGATAAAAATCCATATAGATATATCCGGCATCCCCAAAACTGATTCGATAATGGCTTAAATAATCGCTGCTGCCTATCTGTGTCGAATACAGGTAATACCATTCACTTGACCCTTTATTGATATGATTGGCGACCAGCGTTGTAATAGCACCAGATACGGTTTTGGCACGCAATTGATAGTCTTTAGGTTTTAAATACGGACTTGAATATTTGCGCTTTATTTCAGTCAATATTTTTTCATCATCGATGCTGGATTTAAATAGGTCCAGTTGTTTATTGTTTAAACTTTGCTCTAGTTTTAAGTTAAAGTTTAAGACGGCTAAATCTTTGGTTTTGGCCTGCTGTTTAACCAGTTGAGCCGGCTTCGTCTGTTGCTGAGTACTACCACAAGCCGAAAGAATCAAACACAAGAGTGCAATAAAAATAGACGGAGTAAATTTAAAATTGATCATTCTGGTTCAACCTTAATCTGCTAATTGCTTCTGGTTAAGAGCAGATAATAATGTTTTCATTTCTTCGATTGCATATTCCTGCGTCACATTGGTGATGCTATTGGTATACATCATCTGATTGTCTATCGTTTTTGCGACCGATAAGTAATCTGCAACATCAGCAGCAGGGACAAAACTCTGCTTAATGTTCAGTTCATTGATAAAGGTCAGTCTACGCCTGTCATATTCAATTTTTGATTTGAATAGTAAGTATTCATTATTAATGACGTTTTCAGATGAAGACTGACTGAAATCAATGTCTTCCGGAAACTGAATGGTCACTTTATGACTGGAGTGAACCGGTTCACCAATCGAGAGCGGGTGCTGTCTGATAATGGTTTCCGGCTGAGTCAGATATTGACTGACATAGTTCGCTGTTAACTTAAACTCAGCACTCTTATCTTCAGTCAATGACCAGTATCCAGGCACTAAATAGCGCTCTTCAAATACAATCGTATTAGCCTCAAGGTTGTCTATCGCTTTTAGCTTTTGTATAGGTTTGATTTTTGGATAGGTTTTAGCGTAATAGTTAATATACTGTTTTTCTAATTTTTGGATGCCGCTAGTTGCCAGTTTGTAACGCATATATTCAGCTTCTTCACCACTAAAAGTCGTTTTAACGCGCCAATAAACAGGTGAAAAATAATCCGGCGCAATAATAGTTTCAATCACATCCACACGGGTCTGAATATTCTGTATTGGCGTTGCATCTATCAGTGCCTTTGAATCTGCTGAAACGACAAGCGCTCTTTCATAATTAAACTGGTGTTTATTTTCAATTTTGCTGCCTTGATGCGTTACCGTCGGATCAATCCAATAATCTTGATCCCGCCACTTAATTTTTGTAATTGCATGATTAAATGCATAATGACCGGGCAGTCGCTGATCTAGGGCCCGTTTCCTGCGAGTTGAGACCAAAGCTACGTTAGCTTCAACGCCAATTGCTTTGAGTAAATCAACCAGTAAAAAAGATTTGTCTTTACAATCACCGAACCGGTTTTCAAATACTTCAGCCGGATGGTGCGGTTTATGCGAATTAACGCCCAACTCAAGACCAAGATATCGAACATCATTTTGTACAAAATTAATTGCATTATTGAGTGCCTGTTCAACCGGCAGTTGTTTCAACTCAGAGATATACGCTGAATAGGCCGTTGAATTTAAGGAATCAAGCTTAAAGAGTTTATCTGCCCAGCGCGCTACATCATGCCAGGATTGATAATCGCTAAACTCAACATATGGTGCAGTGTACTGCCAACCCGGCACTTTATCCTCATCGGGCAAAGCCGGGATATCGGTTAACCTAATTTGAAAATATTGCTGATTATGATGAGTCGATACATCAACAATTGAGTTGTCCATACCATACACATTAAAACGAATATGATTGTCCGACGGAGCTGTAACTAAGATATGAACCTCGTCAACATCAATGCCCCAGGCCAACCAGTTTGAATAATCAAAATGGCCATCAAAAACAGGGTTGATACCGATAATACTGTAACTATAATCAATTAAATCCCCTATTTGCACATTTTTGAGCTGAATCAGGGCTTGGTACTCACCGGAATAAATATTGCTGTCTTTATCATCCTCTGCATTTAGTAGCTGAATATCTTCCTGGCGGAGCTGATAAATAGTTTGACCATTTCGGATAACCGATACTTTGTGAATTGTCAGGGTTTCATAAGCCGGATTAAAATAAATTGATACATCCGAATAATCATTTAGCCCGGATGAATCTGTTGGTGAATAGGCGTAGCGATAAAAAGCTTGCTTGATATCCCCAGCATTCGCCTGCTCTTCAACCAAATAATAGTGGTTAGGCCGTCTCATATCCGCCAGAGGTTGTTCAGTGATTTGACTCAGTTGAACCCAGTCGGGCTCAGCTGAAATATTAACTTTTGGTGGGGCCTCAAACGCCAGTGATAAACTGGCCGTAAACTGACAAAAAATGATGAAAAGACATTTAATAATTAACGGGTATCGCACTACACGCATCCTTGGTCTGTATTATTATTTAAACTATTTTTTTGCTTGAACTATAGCGTATCCGGCAACAAACTTACAATAAAAGTCCATCATCAAACGGAATAAAACGATTGGCTGACAGAGCAAGTGCGTTTGCGGTTAAGGGCTCAGCGCCATAAACATCAACGGTTTTCCCTTTTTGTTTGAGTGTATCAACTAAAATCGCAAAATCGCCGTCGCCGGACACCAAAACGATTTTATCTACCTGTTGGGCGTATTCCAGTGCATCAATGGTAATCCCCACATCCCAATCCCCTTTAGCAGAACCATCAAGGCGTTTAATAAAGGGTTTAAGTTTCACTTCAAAGCCTATCGCACGCAGAATATTTTGAAATTCAGTTTGCTTTTGATCGCCCCTGTCTACCGCATACGCAAAGGCTTTAACAATTTCACCTTGTTTTTTTACTTCAGCCCAAAACCGATTGTAATTAAAATTTCGTTTGAATGCCTGTCGGCTCGTGTAATACACATTTTGAACATCGACTAGGATGAGTATTTTATCGGTCATTTTCGCCTCGTGGATACTTTGTAAATTGGAAAACAGTTTTCATCCGCCATAAAAAAAGCCACTAAAGCAGAACTTTAGTGGCTTAATATATTCAAATTATTGAATCGTTTTATGCATCGGTTAACGGACGCATATGCGGAAACAGAATAACATCTTTAATGGTTGGACAATCCGCAAATAACATCACTAAACGGTCAATCCCTATACCCTGACCTGCTGTTGGCGGTAAACCATATTCAAGTGCAGTAATATAATCATCGTCATAGTGCATGGCTTCTTCATCACCTGCATCTTTTTCTTCTACCTGCTTACGAAAACGTGCTGCTTGATCTTCAGCGTCATTTAATTCCGAGAAGCCATTGGCCAGTTCACGACCACCGACGAAGAATTCGAACCTGTCTGTTACAAACGGATTTTCATCGTTACGACGTGCCAGTGGCGATACTTCCCACGGATATTCTGTAATGAATGTGGGCTGAATTAATTTATGCTCTGCCACTTCTTCAAAGATTTCACACAAGTATTTACCCGCACCCCAGATACCTTCCTGCTCAGGCTCTTTAACACCCACCTGTTTGGCCATTGCACGAATTGCATCAAAGTTATTTTCAGGATCTTTTAATACTGCAGCATCTAACTCGGGCGCATGTTTAATCACAGCATCGGCCATAGATAAACGCTCAAACGGTTGACCAAAATCATACTCTATGGTTTCTAAGATATTACCTTCATCGTCACGTTTGGTATTGGTTACCGTCGTTGTTCCTAACACATCTTGTGCAATGGTACGCAGCATGTCTTCGGTTAGATTCATTAAATCTTTGTAGTCAGCATACGCCTGATAGAATTCAATCATAGTGAATTCTGGGTTATGACGCGTGCTTAAACCTTCGTTTCTAAAATTACGATTAATTTCAAAAACACGGTCAAATCCACCTACTACTAAACGTTTTAAATACAACTCTGGCGCGATACGCAAAAACATATCAATGCTTAAAGCATTGTGGTGAGTAACGAATGGTTTAGCCGTCGCACCGCCCGGAATGACCTGTAACATAGGTGTTTCCACTTCCATAAAACGACGCTCAGTTAAATACTTGCGGATACCGCTTACTACTTTTGAACGGATTTGGAATACATCACGGGTTTCTTGGTTGATCATTAAATCGACATAACGCTGACGGTATTTGGTTTCCTGATCTGCCAGACCATGATATTTTTCAGGTAAGGGACGCAAGGATTTAGTTAATAATTTATATTCAACCATGTGGACATACAGATCCCCTTTGCCTGATTTATGAAGCGGACCTTTAACACCAATAATGTCACCTATGTCCAATACACCATAGCGCTCTTTTAAATCAGCCTGTACCGTTTTTTTATCGGCATAGGCCTGAATACGGCCAGTCATATCCTGAATCACCATAAAAGGACCGCGTTTAGCCATGATACGGCCGGCAATTGAAACAATGTTATCTTCAGCTTCTAACGTTGGTTTATCTTTTTCACCAAACTCAGCTTGAAGATCAGCAGCATAATGCTCAGGCTGAAAATCATTTGGGTGTGCATTTGCCGAGCAGTTTTCACGAATGCTGGCGAGTTTAGCTTTACGCTCAGCAATCAGTTTATTGTGCTCTTGTGCGCTTTCAGTTTGATTTGATGCGTTTTGTTCAGACATAAGTATTCCAGTAATGACTAAATTCGATTCTAAATAACTCTGTATTCTGGGCTTTAAAAGCCATAAATCAGAGACCTGCTTTGAGTGCAGCTTCAATATAAGGGTCTAGTTCGCCGTCTAATACAGCTTGAGTATTACGGTTTTCAACCCCGGTTCTTAAATCTTTAATGCGGGAATCATCCAGTACATAAGAGCGGATCTGACTGCCCCATCCAATGTCGGATTTACCTTCTTCCATAGCTTGTTTTTCAGCATTTTGTTTTTGTAGTTCAAGCTCATATAATTTAGCTTTCAGCTGTTTCATCGCCTGATCTTTGTTTTTATGCTGAGAGCGATCATTTTGACACTGAACAACTGTATTGGTTGGCAAGTGAGTAATACGAACCGCTGAATCAGTTCGGTTTACGTGCTGACCGCCCGCCCCGGACGCGCGATAGGTATCAATTCGTAAATCTGCCGGGTTTATATCAATTTCAATATCATCATCAACTTCCGGATAAACAAAAGCAGATGCGAATGACGTATGACGTCGGTTACCTGAATCAAACGGAGATTTTCTGACAAGTCTGTGAACCCCGGTTTCGGTTCTTAACCAACCAAATGCATATTCACCAGAGACTCGTATTGTCGCCGATTTAATGCCAGCAACATCACCGTCAGAGACTTCGATTAATTCGGCTTTAAAGTCATGAGATTCAGCCCAGCGTAAATACATGCGCAGCAACATACTGCACCAATCCTGCGCTTCAGTGCCGCCTGATCCGGATTGTAAATCGATATAACAGTCAGCCGTATCCTGAGGGCCGCTGAACATACGCCTGAATTCTAACTCGCCAATTTTAACTTCTAGCTCATCAAGTTCAGCGACGGCTTCATCAAATGTATCTTGATCTTCAGCTTCAACCGCTAACTCAATTAACCCTTCAACATCTTCAACACCCTGCTCGAGTGCATCAATTGTCTTAACAATGGTTTCAAGTGTGGATCTTTCTTTGCCGAGTGCTTGCGCTTTTTCGGGTTCATTCCACACATCGGGCTCTTCTAATAATCGGGAAACTTCTTCTAAACGCTCTGATTTTTGTTCATAGTCAAAGATACCCCCTAAGCGTTTGAGTACGCTCTGCAATATCTTTTATTTTGGTATGTACCGGGTTTAATTCAAACATCCAATTGCTACTTAAAAGTTATTAATTCTGGTTTCAAAATAAGCGCGAAATTGTACCCAAATTTACGCCTATTTGGTATAGCTAACTTAGCTTTACTGCAACTAAAGTTTTAATTTTTAGTCGCAAATTTCATTTTTTGAAAAATTAAAAAGCTAAAACGCCTCATCTGCATCGGGAAATAAAAAACCTTCATTAACGATAGCTAACAGTAAATTAAATGCTTCCGCGTGGCTCACGAATTTAATGAGTTGCTGAGCTTGGTATTTGTCTTGCTCGGCAATCAAGCGTGCAAGTTCAAATTGTGGTTCCGACAAACACACTGACTCACCATTAATAAACAACTGGTTATTAACAAATAGACACCTAAGTCCGCCTAATCTGTGCCAGTTAATCGACTCTGCGTCGCTTTGTACTAACAACTCTTTTAAATCTTCGGCTTCATATCCGGGTTCAACCGGCTGAATATCCAAGTCATGTTTTGCCTGACTAAGGTAACGACCGACAAATTGCTCAAATTGATGTTTATCGTTGATTGTTGACAATATCAATTGTTTTAAGTCAGCCTGTTCATCTGGCAAAACATCACTTTTATTGGTTCTCAATACCAAATCCGGATCTGCATATCTTTGTTTAAAACATTCTTCCTGCAGTGCATAATCGGCAAATGCAGATAATAAATCCTGCTGGTTTGGTGCCCGAAATCCGACTGAATAATTCAGAGCGGCTTCTATAGCATAGCCTTCATGCGGACATCCCGGCGGGATGTAGAGTAAATCTCCAGGTTCCAGTATGTCGTCAATACAGGCTTCAAAACCGGTCACCTGCAGCAAGTCCGGATGAGGGATAGTATCGGTTAAAGCCTGTCTGTAACCCACTTTCCAGTGACGTTTACCCTGACCTTGCAATATAAATACATCATATTGATCAACATGAGCGCCCACGCCGCCACCTGGCATTGAAAAACTGACCATTAAGTCATCGATTCGCCAGTTTGGAATAAACCTAAAAGGATTCATTAAAGCTGCGGCATCCGTAGACCAGTGATCAACTGCTTGAACTAACAAAGTCCAGTCACTTTCACCGAAATGACTATAGTCTTCAAATGGTCCATGTTCAACGTGCCAATGAGTACCTTGTTTGGCAATGACCCTTGATTCTACTTCATCTTCTAAGGCTAAACCTGCCAGTTCATCAGCATCTATGGGATCGACAAAATTTTTGAATGCGCCTTTGATCAAAACTGGTTTTTTTTGCCAGTATTCTGCCAAAAACGCTTCTACATTAAACTCTGAAAATTGATAATTCATGTTTTATCCTCATTCTGTGAGCAATAAACTGACCACTTTCCGCACAAAAGGCCCGACAATCATAATCGTTGGAAAAGCAACCACAAATGCAAATGCCCAAGCTTTAAGCCAGATTTGCAAAATGCCGTCTACCCAGCCTAAATTAAATAAAGTGATCACAAATGACATAATGCAGGACATAGTCAATGCCATCACAAACGCAAATACTTTATGCTGATGCCTTTTATCAATCACAAGGACCTCATTGGCTAATTTAAACTGAATTCAAAAACACAAAAGGCAGCCAATTAGCTGCCCTATTATGTGTAAATAACACTTATCAGAAATATTCATTATAAATGAATATTTCTTGCTCAAACATTATGGATTAAATTTCATCAACAAATGCTTGTGCACGGCCAATATAGCTGGCTGGTGTCATTTCTTTAAGACGTGATTTTTCTTCAGCCGGAATTTCAAGCTTCTCAATAAAATCAGCCATAATTTCTTTGTTAACACGCTTACCACGAGTTAATTCTTTAAGCTTTTCATATGGTTTTTCAATGGCATAACGACGCATAACTGTTTGAATTGGTTCAGCTAGCAATTCCCAGTTTTGATCCAGCTCGTTTAATAAACTTTGCTCGTTTACTTCTAACTTGCTGATACCTTTTAAAGTGGCCTGATAAGCAATAATTGAATTAGCTGCGCCTACACCCAAGTTACGCAAAACCGTTGAATCGGTTAGATCACGCTGCCAGCGAGATACAGGCAGTTTTTGCGCTAAATGCGTAAAGATAGCATTGGCAATGCCTAAGTTACCTTCAGAGTTTTCAAAATCAATCGGGTTAACTTTGTGCGGCATAGTAGATGAACCAATTTCACCGGCAACTGTTTTTTGTTTAAAGTGACCTAATGCGATGTAAGCCCAGATATCACGGTCGAAGTCCAGGATAATCGTATTGGCACGACCGATTGCATCAAATAATTCAGCAATATAATCATGCGGCTCAATTTGAGTTGTATAAGGATTCCAGGTTAATCCTAATGAAGTGACAAAACTTTCACTGATGCTGTTCCAATCTAAATCAGGGTAAGCTGATAAGTGAGCATTATAGTTACCTACAGCACCATTAAATTTACCTAAAATTTCAACCTGAGCGATTTGGTCACGCTGGCGCTTTAAACGCATATAGACGTTTGCCATTTCTTTACCCATGGTCGTCGGTGAAGCGGGTTGACCATGAGTACGTGCCATCATAGCAACGTCGCGATAGTCTTTAGCCAGGCGTTTCAGTTCGGCTAAAATTTTATCAATATAAGGTAAAATAACCTGTTCACGTGCTTCGTTTAACATTAAACCATGTGACAAGTTATTGATATCTTCTGATGTACAGGCAAAATGGAAAAATTCTGTAACCGCGTGTAATTCTGCGTTATTAGCAATTTTTTCTTTTAAGAAATATTCTACTGCTTTTACGTCATGATTCGTGGTGCGTTCAATTTCTTTAACGCGCGCAGCATCTCCAACTGAAAACTGGTCAACAATATTATTTAATACCGTATTAGCGGTTTCAGAAAATGCCGGAACTTCTTCAATTCCTGCAATTTGAGCCATCTGTTGTAACCAACGAACTTCAACTGTAACTCGATATTTGGTTAAGCCAAATTCACTGAAAATAGGACGCAATTCAGTTGTTTTGCTACCGTAGCGGCCATCAACTGGTGAAATTGCAGTTAAGCTGGATAATTCCATTGAAATCTCCTGTTAAGATTATGCGTATTGTTTTAGGGCTTGTTCAGCAAAATGCACCCAATGTTGTCTGCGCAAAACAATATTTCTACGCTGACCGCCTAACTGTCGCCACAAAACAGCCGAACGTACTGCAGACAGCAATAAAGCTCTAACTTTATTTTGCACTGCATTTTGTTTCAGCAAGTCTGGATTCCCTAATACTTTAATTGGAGATCCCAGTGGACTAATGACTTGTTTATAAGCTTGGGCAAAGCCTTCTAACACTAATTCATGTGTCAGCTCAAAATGAGCTCGTTTTTGTTCAATCAGGTTAATTTGCTGCGACAGTTGCTGCAAACTAGCCTGCCTTTTAGTTAATCTGCGCTCTAATGTTAATGCACTTAATACATATCGGGTTAACTCGGCATCTTTGACGTTTGAATTATTACCCAGTTGTTCGCGAATAATTTTAAACCCGGATAATAAATTAGCAGGACCACCATATACAGCTTCGGTATTATCCGGATTGGTATTAAGGACACTTTCGAGCATAGTGCTCAATTCATCTTCATTCAGCGCACCACGGCGCGCTATCGTCTGAACCATATAACAGGCCTGACAGACGCCTGCTAACGCTAATGTTTGTTGGTATGTTACTTTTGCCATTATATCTGGTTACTTAATTAAGGTATCAATAATGGCGCCACCTAAGCAGGTTTCACCCGAATAAAACACGGCTGATTGTCCCGGCGTGACCGCAGCAACCGGTTCATTAAACATAACCTGATAGTTGTCGGCATCAATTTTTTCAATTATGCAGCTAACATCCGTCTGACGGTAACGGGTTTTAACGGTACATTCGAATTGCCCGTCCGGGCCTTTTCGGTCCACCCAGTGAGCCTGATTAACGAGCATGCCTTTTGAAAATAATCTCGGATGTTGGCTGCCCTGAGCCACAATCAGTACGTTGCGCTCCAGATCTTTATCTACTGTGTACCATGGGTCTTCCCCGGCATCTTTTAAACCGCCTATGCCCAGACCTTTTCGCTGACCAAGCGTATGATACATTAATCCTTCATGACGACCGATCACTTTACCTTCGGTCGTTTCAATATCACCTGGTTGCGCCGGTAAATATTGTTGTAAAAAGTCTTTAAATTTTCGCTCACCAATAAAACAAATACCGGTGGAATCCTTTTTATTGGCGGTAATCAAATCTTGCTCTTCAGCAATTTTTCTGACTTCAGGTTTTTCAAGCTCGCCAACCGGGAATAAGGTTTGTGCGATATGTTTTGCCGCCAGTGTATACAAAAAGTAGCTTTGATCTTTATTATTATCCAGGCCACGTAACATTTGCCATTCACCCTCAACACAGGCTCGACGCACATAATGACCAGTTGCAATATAATCAGCGCCTAATGCTTCTGCGGCAAACTCTAAAAAGGCTTTAAATTTAATTTCTTTATTGCACATGATATCCGGATTAGGTGTACGTCCGGCTTTATATTCTGCTAAAAAATATTCAAATACATTATCCCAGTATTCCGCGGCAAAATTTACTGTGTGCAATTCTATGCCTAGTTTATCGGCTACCGCTTGCGCATCAGCTAAATCCTGAGCGGCCGCACAATATTCATCTGTATCATCTTCTTCCCAGTTTTTCATAAATAAGCCTTCAACCTGATAACCTTGTTGAAGTAATAAATAAGCTGAAACTGAAGAGTCGACACCGCCAGACATTCCAACAATGACTTTTTTATCACTGTTATTAGACATATTTTATTAAACCTACTGCTAAAAATGGGCGCTTATTCTAGCATTGTTTCCCGGCGCTATAAATAACTTTGAACACTAGAAAGTGGGATACGTTTGCCAGCGAGGTAATCATCCAGACAAATTTTAACCATTGGGCTACGCATTTGATCCATTTTGTTTTCAATTTGCTCAAGGGTCAGCCAGTGTGCCGCAGTAATGTCATCATCCTGAGGTTGGGGTTGTGGTAAGGCGTCCAGTTCCAGTTCAATTAAATAACAAAACCTCAGGTACTGAATATTTTTATGCTTAATTTCACTTTGATAAATGCCGACCAGAGCTTGCGGTTCCAGACATAAACCGGTTTCTTCATACAATTCTCTTTTGGCTGCAGCCAATAATGTTTCATCTTTCTCAAGATGTCCGGCCGGTTGATTATAAACTTGCTTGCCGTCTTCGGTTTCTTCAACCAATAAAAAATATTCACCGCATTTAACGATGCAAGCCACGGTTGTGTTGGGTTTAAACATTCACTGTCCTTTTTATAGTTATGCTTATTAGATGTATGCTTTTTCGAATGATTATTTTAACTGAATTTCGTTTACATTTATTTCGCGCCATTGACCCGGCTGTAATTCGCCAAGTCTAATATTGGCAATCTGATTTCGGATTAACCTGAGTGTCGGCAATCCGACATGTGCAGTCATTCTTCTAACCTGCCTGTTCTTTCCTTCAAACAAAGTAATTTCAAGCCAACTGGTTGGAATAGATTGTCGAGAACGTATCGGTGGATTACGCGGCCATAATCCTAAAGGCGCTTGTATTTTTTTAACCTTTGCCGGTTTGGTTAAGCCATCTTTTAGCCTGACACCTTGTTCTAATTGTTTTATTTGTTGAGCACTGGCGTCACCTTCAACCTGAACCCAATAGGTTTTACCTTGCTTTTTATCGGGGTTGGCCAGTTGGTGCTGCAATTGACCATTATTTGTCAAGATTAATAAACCCTCAGAATCTTTGTCCAGACGCCCCGCCGCATACACCTCTTTTATCTCAATAAAGTCTTTAAGCGTTTGCCGATTACTGTCATCAGTAAACTGAGTTAATACATTAAAGGGTTTATTAAAAACGATAACCCGGGTTTGAACCGGCACTTTCTGATTAGCTTGTGTTCGACCAGATTGAGTGCGGGAGTGGTCGAATACCGGATTACGCTTTTTATGATTGGCAGGCTGTTTACCTGATTTAGGTTTTGCAGTCGATTTACCCCCAAGTTTAAAGGGTCTTGCTTTATTACCGGTTGGTTTAGCTGTCACTTTATGGCCACAAAATATGAATAGTCTACAATAACGGACTTAACAGCTTAACCGAAAATAATGCCGGATATAAGCGCAAATTACTTAATCCTCTTACCTGCGCACAATTAAAATGGCCAAATGGGTCTCATTTCTGCCTCTGAACGTCATTTTGTCTGTTTAATAAACTGCTATTAAACAGACAAAATCTTTTGATAGAAAAAGTAGCTCCCCCTATCCACACCTTAAACCGTCAATCAAAATAGATCCGGGTTAAGTGTTAAATTCCACTTAAAAAATGAATCATTTTTACTTCAACTATTCTTGTACGTGCTTGAGGTTATTTAGGATATTTGTCGTTTTTTATCCATTAGTTGGCTGGAGCAGGTTCAAAATTAACCAATAACAGTATAAAAGCAGCCCAGCTTGAAGTTTTATCTAGCAGCCACTGAGGTTAAATATATGATTTGGTAAATAATCACCATAATTGAGCCTAATAAAATTGCCCTTGTAGTTATTGTTTTCCTTGATAGAATCAAGCTAGATTTAAACTTTAACCTTGCATTAAGACAAGCGGTTAAGCCTTCTGTACACTGTTTAAGCATTTTATATTTAGTTATATATCTAATTTTTGCTAAGCTGGTTGGATTAACTTGTTTGAAACTCACTATGAGTGAAATGCCATTAAAAGGAAACGTCAATGACAAGCAAAACGCCTAAAATTATCTACACGATTACAGATGAAGCACCCGCTTTGGCAACTTATTCGTTTTTGCCAATTGTAAAAGCTTTCGCGAATCAAGCTGATATCAAAGTAGAAACTCGTGACATTTCATTAGCAGGCCGTATTTTGGCTCACTTCCCGGAATATTTATCAGACGAGCAAAAACAAGCCGATGATTTGGCTGAATTGGGTGAGTTAGCAAAACAACCTGAAGCTAACATTATTAAATTACCTAACATCAGTGCTTCTATTCCACAGTTAGTGGCTGCAATAAAAGAGCTACAAGCGAAAGGCTATGCTTTACCTGATTATCCGGCAGAGCCAAAAACTGATGAAGAAAAAGCAATTAAGGCGAACTACGCAAAAGTATTAGGTTCTGCGGTAAACCCGGTATTACGTGAAGGTAACTCAGACCGTCGCGCGCCAACTGCCGTTAAAAACTATGCGAAGAAAAACCCACACCGTATGGGTAGCTGGTCTAAAGATTCTAAAGCACATGTCGCTTCTATGACTGAAGGCGACTTTTATGCCAGTGAAAAATCTGTCACTGTCGAATCAGACAGCCAGTTTAACATTGAATTCACATCAGAAGACGGCACAACTACTTTATTAAAAGACTTTGCGCCTTTGTTGGCGGGCGAAGTCATAGATTCATCTGTCATGAGTGCTAAAGCATTACAAGCCTTTTTAGCTGAGCAAATTAAAGATGCCAAAGAAAAAGGTGTTCTTTTTTCACTGCATATGAAAGCGACTATGATGAAAGTATCTGATCCGATTATCTTCGGTCAGTGTGTATCTGTATTCTACAAAGATGTTTTAGAAAAACATGCAGAGACTTTTGCTGAACTTGGCGTTGATTTAAATAATGGGATTGGCGATGTATTTGCAAAAATCGAAAAATTAGATGCTGCTAAGCAAGCTGAAATCAATGCTGATTTTGAAAAGTTATATGAAGATGCACCTTCACTGGCAATGGTAAATTCTGATAAAGGCATTACCAACTTGCACGTACCAAGTGATGTAATCATTGATGCATCTATGCCAGCAATGATCCGCGGTGGCGGTAAAATGTGGAATTCAGCCGGTAACGAGCAAGATGCAAAAGCTGTGATCCCAGATCGCTGTTATGCTGGCGTATATGACGAAACCATTAAGTTTTGTATAGAAAACGGCGCATTTGATCCGTCAACTATGGGTACTGTCCCTAACGTTGGTTTAATGGCTCAAAAAGCAGAAGAATACGGTTCACACGACAAAACATTCCAGGCAAGCGGCACAGGTAGCATTAAAGTCGTAGATAACTCAGGTACTGTATTGATGGAACAAGCGGTTGAAGCGGGTGATATTTTCCGTATGTCACAAGCTAAAGATGCGCCAATTCAGGATTGGGTCAAATTGGCTGTTACCCGTTCACGTTTATCAGATACACCGGTTATTTTCTGGTTAGATGAAAACCGTGCTCATGATGCGCAAATGATTAAAAAAGTAAAAGCCTATTTACCACAGCATGATACTGAAGGTTTAGATATTCAAATCTTATCTCCGGTTGAAGCAACTAAAGCAACGTTAAAACGCGTTAAAGCTGGCTTAGATACAATTTCTGCGACCGGTAACGTATTACGTGATTACCTAACTGACTTATTCCCGATTTTAGAATTGGGTACCAGTGCAAAAATGCTTTCAATTGTTCCTCTGATGAATGGCGGTGGTTTATTTGAAACTGGCGCGGGTGGTTCTGCACCTAAGCACGTTGAGCAACTAGTCAACCAAAACTATTTACGCTGGGATTCATTAGGTGAGTTTTTGGCATTGGCTGCCTCTTTAGAGCATTTATCTAATACCATGAGCAATGCTAAAGCAAGTGTATTAGCAGCTACGTTAGATAAAGCAACTGGTCAGCTATTAGATAATAACAAGTCGCCTTCACGTAAAATTGGTGGTCTGGACAATCGCGGCAGCCATTTTTATGTTGCGTTATACTGGGCACAAGCACTGGCTGCTCAAACAGACGATGCCGAGCTTGCCGCTGCGTTCGCACCGGTTGCTAAAACACTGACTGAAAATGAAACCAAAATTGTTGAAGAATTAAATGGTGTTCAGGGGCAGTCTGTCGAAATTGGTGGCTATTATAAGCCAAGCGATGAGTTAGCAAGCGATGTAATGCGTCCAAGCGCTACCTTAAACCAAACCTTAAATACACTCTAATTTGTTGATTTAATATCGATTTTAAAAAGGAGGTCTTTGGACCTCCTTTTTTATTGTCCTTTTACTATTGTATCGCATGGTCAAATCAACCATTTAAGCCCACTAACAACTACTATAAATATAAATTATTTTCTTTATATATCAATCAACTAAAGTTCACTCAACATACAAACCCACTTAAAATCAATAAAATAAAATCATTTACCTTTGTCATTTATGCACGCATATGGTCATAAAGCACCATAATAAAAACGGATTTCCGACAATGCTCGTTTTTTTGCATAAATTTGCATTAAAATAGGCTCAAAAACGCCCAAAATTCTTGGCATAACACTTGCTAACTTTCAGTCAGTTATTAAATCAAGGGAGATACTAATGACGATTGATATCCTTTGGGTGCTATTCTGCTCTGTGCTCGTACTTATCATGCAAGGCGGCTTTCTTTTTCTTGAATCAGGTCTGACCCGGAAAAAAAATGCAATTAATGTGGCCTTAAAAAATGCAGCTGACTTTGCCCTGACCTTTCTGATATGGTGGTTGATCAGTTTTGGTATTATGTTCGGTGCCAGTTATCAAGGTGTAGTCGGTACAGACAGCTTTATGTTTGAAGTCAGCAGACAAAACCCTTTCAACGCTACCTTCTTTATTTTTCAGGCCATGTTTTGTGCCACAGCAGCAACTATAATTTCCGGTGCGATAGCGGAACGCACAAAATACCTTGGTTACAAACTCATTACTTTGGTTGTTGTCTCACTGATTTACCCCGTGTTCGGTCATTGGACATGGGGCGGGCTAAACGAAACCCGTCCTGGCTATTTAGCGGAAAGTGGATTTGTTGATTTTGCAGGATCCACGGTTGTTCATAGCGTTGGGGGCTGGGTGGCACTTGCTGCTATCATTATTATCGGTCCCAGATTAGGTCGCTTTACCTCGAATAAACCTTCATCCATTCCATTTAGTAATTTGCCATCAGCTATGTTGGGGGTGGTTCTGTTTATTGTTGGTTGGGTTGGATTTAATGCTGGCAGTACACTGGCCTTCACAGCCGATATTCCGCTAATCATAATAAATACTTTGCTCGCAGCCTGCGCTGGTGGTATGGGGGCTTATCTAATCAATCTAGTAAAACCCTCGGCCTACCTTGAAAAAAGTATTGTCATGTTAAACGGTATTTTAGCTGGCTTGGTTGCAATTACAGCTTCTTGCCACGCGGTCAATCAGTTAGAGGCAATCCTAATTGGATTTATCGGTAGTTTGGCGATGCTATCAGGTAGTGCACTTCTCGCAAAATTTAAGTTAGATGACGCTATATCTGCAATCCCGGTTCATTTATGCGCTGGCATCTGGGGGACTCTGGCTGTCGCTCTATTTGGGGATTTGTCAATTTTAGGTACAGGATTAACGCGCGGTGAGCAGTTTATCGCCCAGTTTGAAGGCATATTAACCTGCGCTTTATGGTCGTTTACTGTCGCCTTTTTATTACTGAGTTTAATTAACCGATTTTATCCGCTTAGAGTCAGTGGTCAGGATGAACAAACCGGGTTAAATATTGCTGAACACAATGCAAAAACGGATTTACATGACTTTTTAGTCAATATCAAAAAACAGGAAACGGATTTATCTCACCGGGTACCGGTTGAACCCTATACTGAAGTTGGTTTGATAGCAGACAGATATAATCAACTCATGGATGTCATTGAACAAACGTCAGCTAAAACACAAAGCATCGTCAGAGATATTCAGGCCGGTGTGGTGACATTAGATGGCGCTCATAAAATTGTTGGTATGAACCCAGCTGCTGAAGCCATTTTCAGCATTAAAGAATCCAATGCTATTGGCTATAAAATTTCAGATATTTTTTCGATTGCTCTGGTGACTGAGCTGACTAATGGTAATGAAATTCCGTTTATAGGCGATTGCGGGCAAATATTTAATAAACCCGGTCATCTGAGGCTGCAAGGCTCCCCCTATCAGCATCATACCACTAAATATCTAGATATAGTGATTACCCAAAGCAGTCATGCAGTTATTGAGCTGACCTGCTTAATCAATGATATGACTGAATACAAAGCAATAGAAACCGCGCTCCATGCAGAAAAAGAGCAAATGCATAAAACTCTGGATTCAATCGGTGATGGTGTGATTACGACAACTGCGAGCGGCAATATCGTTTATATGAATCCAATTGCAGAATCACTGATTGGCTGGCCGTTAGAAAAAGCAAAAAACAAAAAGATTTATCAAGTATTTGCAGTTGTGGATTCACCGGATCAAAGACCGGGTGACTCCATTATTCGCTCTGTCGTTGAACATAAACAGACTCATGTAACCAACAAACCCAGATTATTATATTGCCGTGACGGTAGCGTAAGAGCGATTAGACACACGATTGCGCCTATGATGGATTTAGAAGAAAACGTCACTGGTACGGTTGTCGTTTTTCAGGATGTCACTCAGGCTCAAGTTATCCAGCGTCAGCTCACTCATCAGGCAAGACACGATGGCTTAACCGGTTTAATTAACCGCAATGAATTTGATAATCAGTTATCCGATCTGGTTGATAATAATCTTCGTGCAGATGAATCGCATGTCTTGTTATATATCGATTTAGATCGCTTTAAGATTGTAAACGATCTATGTGGACATCAGGCCGGTGATGAACTCTTGCGTCAGGTTGCCCGCCAGATGAAACAAAAAATCAGAAATACTGACTTAATGGCCCGGCTTGGCGGTGATGAATTTGCAGCCATTTTGTATCAGTGTAGTTTAGAAAAAGGTAAAAAAGTGGCCGAAAGCATCCGCGACAGAATTGAATCATTTCGTTTTAGTTGGGATGGAAAAGAATTCAGTGTGACTACGAGCATAGGTGTCATCCCGATAGATCAATTCACCAGTAGCGTACAAGATGTCATTCAATTGGCAGATGCCGCTTGTTATGCATCTAAAGATCTGGGTCGTAATAATGTTTACTTGTATCAACCAGATGATAAAGAAATCAATGCCCGAAAAAGCCAGGTTAAATGGGTTAGCTGTATTAATAATGCGTTAGAAGCGGATCGTTTTAAATTATATTTTCAACGTATTGCACCGGTAGACAGTCAGGATACAGGGTTAAAGTTTGAGGTGTTAATCCGGCTCGAAAAAGACGGTCAAGTTTATATGCCAGGTGCATTTATTCCAACAGCTGAACGTTATAACCTGATGCATTCTATCGATAAATGGGTGATTAAGAATACCTTTAAGTGGCTGGCTGAACATAAAGATGAACTGCCACAACAAACCACTTGTGCAATTAATTTATCCGGGGAGTCTGTCAACAAACCCGAGCTAAAAAGCTTTATTATGGCGATGTTAGATGAATATCAGATAGATGGCGGTAAAATTGTTTTTGAAATTACCGAAACGATTGCGATCGCTAATTTACAAAAAGCCAGTGATGTAATGCAACAGCTTAGAAAAGTCGGCATTCGCTTTGCGCTTGATGACTTTGGCAGTGGCTTATCTTCGTTTGGCTATTTGAAAAATCTGCCAATTGATTATTTAAAAATTGATGGCGCTTTTGTCAAAGAAATCAATACAAATAAGTTTGATCAGGCCATGGTAGAGGCCATAAATAATATCGGTCATACCATGCAGTTAAAAACGATCGTAGAATATGTTTCTAATGCAGAGATTAAAACAACACTCGAATCTATTCAGGTCGATTACCTGCAAGGCTTTTATATCCATAAACCCAGCCCGATAGACAATCTACTCACGCCTACCGCCAGTGCCAGCATTCAACTAGTCAGCTAAGTCGTCATTAACAGAGCATTCGCTAAATGCATAAAAGCTTTAGCGTTTGCTCATTCACCTTTTCTTATTAGCCTCAGTTGCGTATAAAAATAGACTCGTTGGGCAATTCTGATTATGTGCAGCTGAGGTTTATCAATAAAACGACTTGGCAGTAGATGGGCGCAGCTTTTTTACATAGTTCAGGATATCACTTTCAATTCTTAAATTTTGATAATGACACGGCTTTAAATTTTGTTTATCAATTTGATTGAGTTTTTAATTGAGGCAGGTATTTTAGCAAGCGGCGAGTAAAACCTTGAAAAGGATGAAAATAAACCCGGATAAAATTTGCTAATCCGGGTTTATATCAGAGATATAATACAACAGAATTACCTGAATTTAAGTTCAGAAATTTTGTTATAAATTGCCATAAAGAATCGTTCAAATGTCGCCGAAGCGGCAAAAGGTAACTTTTCCATCACCCCTTTTTGCGTTTTATATTTAAACTGAATCACTTCGTGATCGGCAATTTGCTCTATCACATAATCATCGCTCGTTTTAAGTTCATCCACTAAACCCAATGATAGTGCTTGTGACCCCATCCAGTGTTCGCCGGTTGCTACTTTTTCAACGTTGAGTTCATCTCTGAATTCACTGATATGAGCCACAAACAAATGGTGGATCTCTTCCAGTTCTGATTTAAATTTTTCACGTGCTTTATCAGTATTTTCTCCGAACATGGTCAAAGTTCGTTTAAATTCCCCAGCCGTAATCTGTTCAAATTCAATATCGTTTTTCTTCAAAATTTTATTAAAGTTCGGTAATTGAGCAATCACCCCAATTGAACCAATAATCGCAAAAGGTGCACATACAATTTTGTCGGCAACACAAGCCATCATATATCCACCGCTCGCTGCAACTTTATCAATTGCAATCGTCAGCGGGATATTTTTCGCTTTAATTCTGGCTAACTGTGAGGCTGCTAACCCATAGCCGTGCACTACGCCACCGCCACTTTCAAGACGAACCAGTACCTCATCCTGAGCGGATGCAATTGCTAATACTGCTGTAACTTCTTCACGCAGTGAATCTACTTCGTGAGCATCCACACTGCCTTTAAAATCAATGACAAACACCCGCTTGGCTGTGTTTTCCTGTTGGTTTTCAACACCCTCTGATTTTTTGGCTTTTTGTTTAGCTTCTTTAGCTTTCGCCTTAGCTTCAGCCTTTTCTTGTTTTTGCTTTTGTTTTAAAGCTTCTTTATCTAGCAATTCACCTTCAATAGCGGATTTAGTTTGCCGGTAGCTTTCACTCAGGTTATTAATTTCCAATTCGCCTTTTTTACCTGATTTACCTTTTTTTGCATTTGCTGCAACTGCAACAATTACAACAAAAGCCATGACAAATGTGATTGTTTTTGCCAAAAACAATCCATATTCATACAAAAATTCCATCCGAGCTCTCTTTTTAACTGTGTTAACCGATTGTGCAAAGCTTATCATAGTTAAATATGGTGGGTTAAGCCCAATTATTCAATAGTTCGGTGCAAGCTCGGAATAAACAGGATTTATTTCTGTATTTACATCCCCTAAAACACGGCTTAATCTCGATTGATCAAAAAATAACACCAACTAATTTACCTTTTATTTCAACACCTTAAATTAAAACTTTAGAGAAACTAACAGGGATATCCACAAACTAAGTGGATAAAGTAAATTATCAAGTTTAAAGGCATTTAAACTAGTCGTTTTTTTAATCTAAACTGACGATAACTGGTTAATCAACACCCTGATTAAAATATAGCTAATTTGCATACCAAATTTTAAGCCGTAAACCAGTACATTTCACTGGATATAAAAACAGAAAAGCTTGCTGTGCACAAGCTAAAAAGCTAAAGCGATCATTTTTTGATCTAATATTTACAATTTACATTTCAACAACTTAAGACTTACCCACCTAGTCATTCACATACTTATCTACAGTTTTTGTGGATTAATCACAAAATAGATAAAAACACATAACTTTAATACGGGTTGCTTATAAAAAATACAAATAATGAGTTGATTCATAAAAGTTACTCACAGACAATTTGAATATCTAAGTTAAAATATGAACAGTTTTGATATAAATTTCACTTATCTGTTAGTTTATTCACAGGCATTTTGAATAAACCCTTATTTTACAGGTTTTAATAAATCTACCCGATTAACATCCGGGTTTGGATAGTTTTAGAAAAAGTTAATTTTTAACTAAATTATCCACTTATTAACAGCGTGTGGATAACTTATCCGGGTTAATAAACAATATGAGTTAATTTAAATTCGTTTTTTTGATTAACGTACTGAATATACAAGCCGGGATGACACAAAATTGCGCTTACAGTGAGTAAAAAGATCAACTAGGTTAAAAAATAAACAATAATATTATCTATTAAAATCAATTAGATAACTGATACTCACTGGTTATTCAACAGACTTATCTACAGTTTTTGTGGACTAGTATAAAAACACGCATCCAACGCCTGATATTCCAATGTTAATAAAATTAATCAATTAAAATCAAACCAGAATGTCCATGTTTATCTATAACTTGTACACAATTAGTCTGTTTATTGCAGGTTCACAAACAGACGTATTTTATATAAAATAATCCGTTCAATTTATTATTAATAATGAGCGTTTGTGCAACAGGATTCGATACCAAATCAAAGAGCGGGATTTGAACTGGACGTATTATCCCCCTGTAATGCCAAACTGACTCCATTGAATACTCATTGCAATCCGATGATACAAGATGGTCTCTTGGGTCAGGGCGTCTGTTTTTATCCACTCAGCAGTCAAATTTTAAGCCCGGTTCAGGGTAAAATTATCCACTTACCGGCAACTTGTGATCAAATCAGAATTCAACATCAAAGTGGACTCTTAATCCATCTGGAATTTGGCATTGATACGCGCCAACTGATGGGAAAGAGTTTTATCCGTTATAAAGCTGAAGGTGATCAGGTCACGCCGGGAGACCTGTTATTTGACTATAACTTACCTATGCTCAATGCCGAATTAACCTCAACCCAATCATTTATCGGTATTGCGAATCTAATTGAAAAATTTGATTTTATCCCCTATTACCACAGAGTGAAGGCAAAAACTGACACAGCCTTTACTGTCAGACAATAAAAGGTTTTAACATGATTACTTTATATGGCATCAAAAACTGCGATACAGTTAAAAAAGCGAGAAAATGGCTCACAGATCATAATGTGGAACATCAATTTCATGATTTCAGGCAAGATGGTTTAACTCAGGATAAAATTGAAAGCTGGCTGAGTCAGCTCGACTGGACCAAAGTTTTAAATAAACGCAGCACTAGCTATCGCCAATTAACAGATGATGTCAAAGAAAACATTAACCGGGATAACCTTGCTACTTTATTAGCTGAGCATCCAACTTTAATTAAGCGTCCTGTTGTTGAAACGCAAAATCAAGTCTTAATTGGCTTTAATGATAAACAATGGCAATCTGAAATTGCTGAATAAATCTTAAGTGAGAAAGTGATGAGTGAAGTAATTAATTTATTAAAAGATTTAATTCAGCGCGAATCTGTGACGCCGGAAGATGCCGGCTGTCAAAAAATGATGGCTGATAGACTCGCCAGCGTTGGATTTAATATCGAATCTATGGTTTTTGATGATACGACCAATATGTGGGCCCGTAAAGGTGACCAGGATCCAGTGTTTTGTTTTGCTGGTCATACCGATGTTGTGCCGACAGGGCCGCTTAGCGCTTGGAAAACACCACCCTTTGTGCCAACTGAATTAAATGGTTATCTGCATGGTCGCGGCGCAGCAGATATGAAAGGCAGTCTTGCGGCTATGTTAGTGGCTACTGAACGTTTTGTGACAAAACATCCGGATCATAAAGGTTCAATAGCCTTTTTAATTACCAGTGATGAAGAAGGTCCTTTTATTAATGGTACCACACGAGTCATTGATACTTTAGAAGCGCGTAATGAAAAGATAACTTGGGCATTGGTTGGTGAACCCAGCAGCACAGACAAAGTCGGTGATGTGATTAAAAATGGACGTCGTGGTAGTTTAAGTGGTGACTTGGTTGTAAAAGGCATTCAGGGGCACGTTGCCTACCCTCACCTTGCGAAAAACCCAGTGCATTTAGCCTCTCCGGCACTCACTGAGATCAGTCAAATTGAGTGGGATCAAGGGAACGACTTCTTCCCGCCAACCAGCTTTCAGATTTCTAATATAAACGCAGGAACAGGCGCCACCAATGTTGTCCCGGGTGAATTAACGGTACAGTTTAATTTCCGATATTCAACTGAAGTGACCGCAGATGAGCTTGTGCAAAAAGTGCATACTATCCTTGATAGCCATGGACTAGAATATGATCTGGACTGGACTTATAACGGCCTGCCGTTTTTAACAGACAGTGGTTATTTAGTTGAAGCTGCTAATACAGCCGTTCAAAAGGTAGCTGGCTACAAACCTGAGCTACTCACCACTGGCGGTACATCTGATGGCCGCTTTATTGCGCCTACCGGCGCTCAGGTAGTTGAGTTAGGCCCTGTCAATGCAACCATTCATAAAGTCGATGAGTGTGTCAAAATGGCGGACATAGAGGCTCTAACCGATATGTACGAAATAATGTTAGAAGAACTGTTAGCAAAATAATAAGTATTTTATGGCGTTTACCAAACAGCAACTATTAGGATTAACTGAGTCTCATTTAATTGAACTTTACCCTAATCATAAAGTTCATATTGATGTGGTAAATGCCATAACAGACTTGCAAAAAGCCAGCCGTGAAGCTGGCTTCGATCTAAGATTGGCCAGTAGTTTTCGTTCATTTGAGCGCCAAAAGACAATCTGGAATAAAAAAGCTAAAGGTCAGCTAGCCTGTTTTGATAAAAATGAACGCCCGCTTGATATCTCGGCCTGCTCTCCATTTGAATTAGCTGACACTATCTGTTTTTTTAGTGCTATCCCAGGTACCAGCCGCCATCACTGGGGCTGCGATTTTGATATCTTTGATTTTAATGCTTACCCGGCAGGCAAAACACCACAACTAAAGCAAAGTGAATTCACACCCGGTGGTGAAAACTTTCCGGTTTATCAATGGCTACTAAAACATGCAGCGGATTTCGGATTTTATTTTCCGTTTACCCAAACGCATGACGGCGTTTGTCCTGAGCCTTGGCACATCAGTTTTAAGCCCGTTAGTGAATTGGCTCAAAAGCAATACTCAAAACATCTGCTGATTGACATTCTAAGTACTCAGCCTGTTTTATTGGCAGATGTTATACTTAAGTATATCGACTACTTTTATCCCAAATACATAGGTCAATACCATGTCTAGTTTAACGATCATTTTAATTGTCGTTGCAGTTATCGCAATGATACTTGGACCGCTTTTTATGTTAGATGGCAATGGGAAATTTAATATCCCTAAAGACTTTAAAAATAAACAGGGGTACGATCAGGACGAAGAAGATGATGACTGGCCGGATAGTCGCTCTGAGAAACAAGCAGATAGCCAAAAAGATAAAAAGACAGGTGCCAAACCATAATTCGCTGCCTTTTGCCCTCTTTTTAAGCACAGATCTTATCAGGCTCTGATCTTTGTTTGTATTCTTTTAGGGCGAAAATAGTCCGTATTCTGGTAATATTCAATTTTGCCGTTCTCTTGCGCCCAGCCCGGAATACCTAATATTGGCAATGGCGATAAATAACGATTGTCTGAGAGCTTGAGATCATCAGCAAACTCTTTTGCTAATTGCCCATCTAAATAAGCATACTGCTCGGCTAAACTTAATTTAAAAAAATCTTCGTCGACTTTTACAAAATAAGCCTTTGCGGTTAAACCAATGAATGGTTTTAAGCTCATTTCATACATGGCATGCCCAAATACAAATGGCCGGATAGACTCAAACCAGTCAGCTCTATTGTGCCAAAAGGCTTGTAGCCAGTTATGATTTTGCAAAGCTTGCTTTTGCGCTTCGTCCTGATAGGCAAGTACAACGCCGCACTCATCAAACAAAGTTAATGCATCTCTTTGTTTAGTTCTTTTTTTAGCACCAAACTGATTAATATCAGAGACATGCAAGCGATTAAGAACCTGCTTAGATTCAGGAAACAAATGCCAGATACAAGCGTTAAATAAGTCATGCCAGTTGTCAATCCGGGTTGGAATTGTATTGTGTTCGAAGATCAGGCTCTCATAACTCAATCCCTGCCAGTCAAACTCATCTGTTTGTGCAATAAAGCGATAATCGCTTAGCGCTTGATTGCGCTGAGTTTCGCAAAAGAGTCCTTTTGATAAACGTTCACAATCTGGCATTCGTGAAAAATGGCTTAGATTTAATACGCTATTCAAATCGCTAAAAACAGCTTGCTCAAATATATCAGGATGCCAGGCAATGTCGGCTTGGAATTTTTGTTTCATATCACTTAAAGGGTTTCGGCTCAGGCGATAACCTGAGCCGAATATAGGTTAACTACGTTTTCTACTTCTGGATTTACTAGCCGGTCGGGTTTTTCTCAATTCAGATTTACGAATTGCTTTACGAATTCGGTTGGCTTTAATATTTTTTATTTTGTTATTAGCATCAACGGCCTTGGCCATATAGATAGGTTTAAGATCGACCAATTTTCTTAAATAATTAATATCTTTGGTTTCAAGCTCAGCCCATCCACCCTGAGGTAAATTACGCGGTAACTTAATTTCACCATATCGGATGCGCGATAAGCGGCTGACCTGAACGCCTTGCGATTCCCACATACGTCTGACTTCACGGTTTCGCCCTTCAGCCAGCGTAACATGGTACCAACGGTTAATCCCTTCACCACCATGGAATCTGACTTTGGTGAAATTCGCCGGGCCATCTTCAAGTTCAACGCCCATGCGTAACTTTTGAATTATAGCGTCATTGACTTCACCAAATACACGCACCGCATATTCACGTTCGATTTCATGAGTTGGATGCATCAAACGGTTAGCCAGTTCACCGTCTGTGGTAAATAACATTAAACCGGTTGTATTTATATCCAGTCGACCGACGGATACCCAACGTCCTGAATTCAGTGGAGGCAGGCGATCAAATACCGTTTTTCGACCTTCAGGATCATTTCGGGTTGATACTTCACTTAAGGGTTTGTTATAAATTAAAACTCGACAAGGAATTTCATCTTCGGCTTTAAAACGAATAATATGGCCATCCAGCTTTAAAATATCATTTGGATTAATTCGTTCACCAATCTGTACCGTTTTATCGTTTACACTGACACGGCCTTCTTCGATGGCGCGTTCCATTTCACGACGAGAGCCTTTACCTGCTCTTGCTAATACTTTCTGAATTTTCTCTGACATCTGATTCTCCCGAATCTGATAAAGGTTGATTTGAATTGATTGATTCAACTTGCTCTGCAAAGTCAGTTTCACTCAGAGCAGGCAAATCTTCGATACATTGTAACCCAAAATAATCTAAAAACGAGCGAGTTGTTGCAAATAAAGCAGGTCTGCCGGCAACTTCTTTATGTCCGATAACTTTTACCCAACCTCTTTCCTGTAATGTTCTGATTATTTGACTGCTGACCGCAACGCCTCGCACCGCTTCTATTTCACCACGAGTGATAGGTTGGCGATAAGCAATCAGTGCTAAGGTTTCCAACATGGCACGAGAGTATTTAGGTGCTTTCTCCTGCCATAATAAACTGACCCAGGGACTTAAAGTTGAACGGGTTTGAAAGCGATATCCAGACGCCAACTTCACCAGTTCTATGCCATGATTTTCATATTGAAGTTGAACTTGTTTAATTAACTGACTGACTTTTCGTTTTGTCAGATTAAATTCAGCTAATACGGTTTCAAGTAAATATTCAACACTAAGCGGTTTATCTGATGCAAATATCGCGGCTTCAATGATTTGCTGATATTGTTCGTTATTCTTTTTTGCCATAACAGCTTAATTGAAAACTTAAAAAGAGCTTTAGCTTACCTTCATCTGGCAGGTGAGGCAAATTGCTGTGATTGCCAATAAAACAAAAAAGCCGCTAATATAAGCGGCTTTTGGCTGTGATAGAAAAAATGATAAAAATTTTGTACTAGCTATCATAACCGTTCGGGTTATTAGACTGCCAGCGCCAGGTATCTTCTGCCATTTCTTCAACACCACGCTCAGCTTTCCATCCCAGTTCTTTTTCTGCAAATGAAGGGTCGGCATAACACTGCGCAATATCACCCGGACGTCTGGGGACAATCTGATAAGGAACAGATTTACCGCTAGCCGCTTCAAATGCTTTTACCATTTCCAGTACACTTGAGCCTTTACCCGTGCCCAGATTAAAAACATGCGTTCCCGGTGTATTATGGAGTTTTTCTAAAGCCTGAACATGGCCGCGAGCTAAATCCAGAACATGAATATAATCACGTACGCCGGTGCCATCCGGTGTTGGATAGTCATCACCAAAAACAGATAGCTTATCTCGTTTACCCACTGCGACTTGTGAGATAAAAGGCATTAAGTTATTGGGGATACCATTTGGATCTTCACCTATTGTGCCACTTTTGTGAGCACCAACCGGATTAAAATAGCGTAATAAAACGACACTGAGTTTATCGTTCGCATACGAAACATCTTTAAGGATTTCTTCGACCATTAACTTGCTTCGGCCATAAGGGTTAGTGGCACTTAACGGGAAGGATTCCAAAATAGGTACACTGGCCGGATCACCATAAACGGTCGCTGAAGAGCTGAAAATCAAACTATAAACGCCATTTTTCAACATGCACTCAACCAAAATACGTGAACCGTTGACATTATTATCGTAGTATTCCAGTGGCTTTTCAGTTGATTCACCCACGGCTTTTAAACCGGCAAAATGGATCACTGAATCAATTTTATGTTCTTCAAAAATTTTATTGAGCGCTGCGGCATCTCTGATATCAGCCTGATAAAAAGGAATTGGCTGGCCACAAATGTTTTCAACACGCGCCAAAGCTTCCTGTTTACTATTGACCAGATTATCAAGGACCACAACCTGATGCCCGGCTTCAATTAAATCAATGGTCGTATGAGAGCCTATATAGCCAGCTCCACCCGTTACTAATATTTTCATATTTCACCTGTGTTAGTGTCACTTGCATACAGGGTATACGTTTACCCTTCAAAATAAAAGCATTTATTAATCATTTTTGTTAGCTATTCGTAAAATAACTATTTAAAAAAATGATTCATCACAAAATTTAAGATAATATGGTCTAAATTGTTTGCTTGTCGTCACGAAAAACATTGCAAATTTCAAATAGTTAAATTAGGTAAGTACAGTTTCAATGGCAACCATAAAAGATATAGCAAAAGCTGCCGGCGTTTCATTGGCAACCGTCTCCCGCGTTATCAATGACGGGCCTAAAGTCGGCAATGAAACGCGCGCCCGAATAAAAAAAATCATGAAAGAGATGGGTTATCGCCCCAATGCAAATGCGAGAGCCTTGGTCAATCAAAAAAGCGCATCACTTGGCGTGGTGTTGGCCGAGTTGTCAGATCCCTTTTTTGCCACGCTGGCGCATGGTATTGAAGCCATTGCCAGAGAAAAAAGTGTTCAGGTTTTGTTAAGTTCAGGTTCAATTGAAGCCGCCACAGAATTAAAAGCGATAGAAACGCTGCTCGAGCACAGAGTTGAAGCCATGGTCGTTCACAGTAAGGCTTTGGATGAAGCAACCTTAATTGAATTTGCCAGACAAACCCCAGGCTTTATTTTAATAAACCGCTACATTGAGGAAATAAAACATCAGTGTGTCTGGTTAGACAATATTGCCGGTGGACAATTGATGGCCAAACATATGTTGTCTCTGGGACACAAAAAATTTGTTGTTGTATCCAGTAAATACCAGATTGATGATCCTTATTTGAGACTTGAAGGCATTCGAAATGCTTTAGGTGAAGCCGGCATAACTTTACCTGATTCAGCGATTGAATACAGTAGCCCGGATCAGGAAGGGGGTGAAATCGCGATGCAGAATTTACTCACCCGAGGCTGTGAGTTCAGTGCTGTGCTTGGTTATAATGACGCAATGGCAGCCGGTGCGATGACCACTTTGCTTGATCAAGGATATCAGGTACCTGATGATGTCTCTGTGATTGGCTATGATGATGTTTTATTATCGCGTTACTGTCGCCCCAAATTAACGACCTTGAGATATCCAATCGAGATGATGGCTAAACAGGCAGCCGAACTAGCGCTGAGCAATGCGAATAAAAAGCAGTTTTCTGAAGAAGACAGACAAAAAACTTACAAATACACACCCACAATTATTAAACGTGAATCTGTATTAAAAACCCGCTAAGCCTGTGAATAATTAATATTACGGGATACGCAAAAATAAAAAGCCGCTTATTAAATCATAAGCGGCTTTTTTAATGCTTGTTTTTAATCTGGTTAAGCAAATGCGCCCTGCTCTGCAGTACAAATAAAGATACTTTCTTTTAAGCCGGTTTCAGCCTGATATTTAGCTTCAATGGCGTTTTGCACTTGAGAGATTAAATGATCAGGCACCAGAGCGACAACACAGCCACCAAAACCGCCACCAGTCATACGAACACCGCCAAACGCCCCTAATTCCTGATGAATAACTTCAACCAGATAATCAATTTGAGACGTCGTGATTTCAAAGTCATTTTTCATCGACATATGAGAAGCCCGCATGAGTTCACTCACAGTTGCGGTTTCACCATTATTCAGAGCTTCGCACATTTTCAACGTTCTTTCGTTTTCAGTGATAACATGGCGGGCACGTAAATAGGCTTTTTCAGACATTTTATCTTTGTCAGCTTCAAGTTTAATCAGGTCAGTATCACGCAATGATTCCAGCCCCATCACTTCAGCAGCTTCTTCACATTGCTGGCGACGCAGATTATATTCGCTGTCTACCAAACCACGTTTTACATTGGAGTTAACAATAAACAGGTTAAACCCGGCTGGTAACTCACTGTATTTAATTTCTAATGAACGACAGTCAAGCAACATAGCCTGATCTTTTTTGCCCATAGCCGAGATCAGCTGATCCATAATGCCACAAGAACAACCAACAAATTCATTTTCTGCTTGCTGACCTTTTAATGCAGCTTGAATTCCATCTAAAGGCAATTCATTTAAACTGGCAAAACATTTTAAAACTGCAATTTCAAATGATGCAGAAGAGCTCAGGCCGGCGCCCTGTGGCACATTACCGGAAACCACAAAATCAGCCCCTTTAATTTGTGGATAATCTTTCATCAGTGCGATTAATACACCGCGAATATAGTTGCTCCAGCTGTGCGTATTATCAAATTGAATGTCATCCAGAGAAAAACTAACGAGTTGGTTATCAAAATCAAGCGCTCTTACATTTACCTGGCGATCATCACGAGCACTCGCCGCTATGTCTGTACCAAAATTGATTGCGGCAGGAAAAACAAAACCGCCGTTATAATCGGTATGCTCACCAATTAAGTTAACACGACCCGGGGCATGGCAAACCATCTGAGGCGCCGCTCCAAAATACGTCTGATAGGCTTGAGTCACTAATGCTTGTCTGGTCATTTTATAAATTCTCTTTGTAATGTGTTGCTGACACCGCACGTAAACGCTCGGCGGCTTGTTCTGGCGTAATATCGCGCTGCGCTTCGGCCATCATTTCATAACCCACCATAAACTTGCGTACTGTGGCTGAACGCAATAATGGCGGGAAGAAGTGGGCATGTAAGGTCCATTCTGAATGGTTTTCACCGTCAAATGGTGCGCCGTGCCAGCCCATAGAATATGGGAATGAGCAATTAAACAAATTATCGTATCGAGTCGTTATCTGTTTAATAATGTCGGCCAAAGTGACTTTTTGCTCGTCTGTCAGCTCGGTTAAACGCGATACAGAAAAACGAGGTAATAATAAAGTTTCAAACGGCCATGCAGCCCAATACGGCACGACCACGATCCAATCATCATTGATGCATACTGTGCGTTCGCCTGATTCAACTTCACGAGTTACATAATCTTCTAATAAATTAGAGCCTTGCTCAGATTGGTATTTATTAAAGTTAACCAGTTTCTTTTCAGCCAGAGTCGGTAACTGGTTCTGTGCCCAAATTTGGCCATGCGGATGAGGGTTAGAACAGCCCATCATAGCGCCTTTGTTTTCAAATACCTGAATCCACTTATACTGCTTTGACAATTGCGCTGTTTCATCCATCCAGGTATCCACTACCGCACTGATTTCTGAAACAGACAGCTGAGGTAATGTTTTACTATGATCTGGCGAGAAGCAAATAACCCGGCTACAGCCCTGCTCGGTTGACATTTTAAACAGAGGATCATTCGACTCAACCTGTGGCGTATCATCTTTCAGCGCAGCAAAATCATTCGTAAATACAAACGTAGATGTGTATTTAGGGTTTACCTCGCCGTTAATCCGGGTATTGCCTGAACACAGGTAACACTTTTCATCGTAGGCAGGCTTTTGTTCATCGTCTAATACTTCTGATTGCCCCTGCCAAGGACGCTTTGCCCGATGCGGAGATACAAGAACCCACTCACCAATCATTGGATTAAAACGACGGTGCGGGTGCTCGGTTGGGTCAAATTCTGTCGTCATATACTAACCTATTCTTTCTGATTATCTGATCGAACTGCAACTTTCTGTTAGCAATTCAACTAAAATTTTCACATAGGTTATCTCGAAATTTATTCAAGAACAAGCAAAAAGTAAAACGTTTTACCCCAAACCTGTAAATTTGCTGACTAAAGCCCCTGTTATCTTAATAAATACAGTTAATTACTCGTTTATCTCAAAGTTTAATGAAACCGGAAATATGTCTTCTTTACTTTGCAGTAATAATTGCACTTGCCATTGCATGTTGGGATTAATACAACTCACTGGGATGACTTCTATTTCAACTTGGGTATGGGTTATTTGACTGGCAATTAACGGAATTTTTCCCATATTCATGTTAATTCCAACCAATTCACCATGTAAGATTTGAATTGGGCTTTCCGCTTCAAGCCAAACCTTGTGTGATTGCTCAGGCATAAAAGGATAAGGTTTAACCCTTACATTAATGGTTCCGACTTCAGGCAATTTAAACTCGCAGTGGCTTAAAATAAAGGGTTCACAATGACTGCCTTGGGCAAGCTTGTTTGGGCTATTTTGTTTGACCGAAAACATAAGAAGACTGACAAAGGCAATCAGGGTCAATGAAATTCCAAAATACTTTTTCAAATATTCGCCTATTTTATTCAATTTAAACAAAAGTAATGATGATATTGACTTAAATCATGTTTTTTTTAAAGTGCACTATATTTTTTTATCTAAAAACCATACAATTTGCTCGATTTTAGCAATAGGCTGGCCTGATTGATTAGTTTTTGTTCCAAGCGTTCAAAATACAATCAAAACTGGCTATTATCTATACTTTAACCACACAAATATAAGAGAAAACTTTTTAGTTTCTCGCTTTGGATGATTTAACAATGAGCGCAACAAGTTCTATAACTCCGAATTATAATTTTGACATTGTCAAAAAATTTGCGGTAATGGCCGTTGTCTGGGGGCTAATTGGAATGTCTGCGGGCGTTTTAATAGCTGCTCAGCTAGTATGGCCAGAATTAAATTTTGATACGCCATGGATTACTTATTCTCGTATCAGACCATTACACACTAACGCAGTAATTTTTGCATTTGGTGGCTGTGCCCTGTTTGCAACTTCTTACTGGGTCGTTCAACGGACCTGTAAAACAGCTCTATTTAGTAATAGATTAGCTAATTTTACATTTTGGGGTTGGCAAGCCATTATCGTTTTGGCGGTATTGTCGCTTCCATTAGGGTTAACCAGCTCTAAGGAATACGCAGAATTAGAATGGCCAATTGATATTTTGATTGCCATTGTGTGGATTGCTTATGCAATTGTATTTTTTGGTACCATTGTAAAACGTACAGTTTCGCATATTTATGTAGCAAACTGGTTCTACGGTGCATTCATTATCACGATTGCAGTGTTACATATAGGTAACAGCATGGCGATTCCGGTCAGCTTGACTAAATCTTACTCGATTTACTCAGGTGCTGTGGATGCCATGATGCAATGGTGGTACGGCCATAATGCGGTAGGCTTTTTCTTAACAGCTGGCTTCTTAGGCATGATGTACTACTTTGTACCAAAACAAGCTGAACGCCCGGTTTATTCTTATCGTTTATCAGTAGTTCACTTCTGGGCGCTTTGTGCTTTATATATCTGGGCTGGTCCTCACCACTTACACTACACAGCATTACCTGACTGGACTCAGTCTTTAGGTATGGTGATGTCAGTTGTATTATTCGTACCTTCATGGGGCGGTATGATTAACGGTATTATGACCTTATCCGGTGCATGGCATAAATTACGTACTGACCCTATCTTACGCTTTATGATTGTTTCATTATCTTTCTACGGTATGTCAACGTTTGAAGGCCCTATGATGGCAATTAAGTCAGTCAACGCTTTATCTCACTATACTGACTGGACTGTTGGTCACGTTCACTCTGGTGCATTAGGCTGGGTTGCTATGATTTCAATCGGTTCTTTATATCACTTAATTCCAAAAGCGTTCGGCCGTGAAAGAATGTATAGCATTAAGCTCATTAACATTCATTTCTGGTTAGCGACACTAGGTGTGGTGCTTTACATTGTTGCACTTTGGATTTCAGGTGTAATGCAAGGCATGATGTGGCGTCAAATTAATGCTGACGGTACTCTAACTTATAGTTTCGTTGAGGTAGTTGCTGCAACTTACCCGTTCCACTTTATCCGCTGGGTTGGTGGTGTATGTGTGGTCGCTGGTATGGTAATCATGCTTTATAACGTGATTAAAACGATTCGTTCTGACAAAACTGCAGACGAAGGTTTATCATCAGCTAACTTGTCTCAAGCAAACGCGTAAGGAGTATTTTAGATGGCAAATAAACATGAATTGCTAGAAAAGAATATTGGTTTGCTTTCGATTGCGGTCATCATCGTAATCAGTGTGAGTGCATTAGTTGAAATCACGCCACTATTATTCTTAAAAGAAACAAACGAGCCGGTTAAAAATATGAAACCTTTAACTGCGCTTGAAATGGAAGGCCGGGATATTTACATTCGTGAAGGCTGTGTTGGTTGTCACAGCCAGATGATCCGACCTTTCCGTTCTGAAACTGAACGTTATGGTCACTACTCTGTAGCCGGTGAATCTGTATGGGAACATCCTTTCTTATGGGGTTCAAAGCGTACAGGTCCTGATTTAGCTCGCGTAGGCGGTCGTTACTCAGATGAATGGCATAGAGTGCATTTAATTAATCCTCGAGATGTTGTGCCTGAATCAAATATGCCAGGTTTCCCTTGGTTAGAAGAAAACACCCTAGACGGTGAATTAATCGAGAAGAAACTAACTGTGTTTAAAGAATACTATGATGTGCCTTATACAGACGAAGATATTGCGAATGCGAAATCTGAAGTTAAAGGCAAAACAGAGATGGAAGCATTAATTGCTTACTTACAATCTCTGGGCACGTCGTTTAAGTAATTATTATGGACTACGGTACATATCGCGGTATATACACCATAATTATGTTGCTGGTTTTTGCCGGCATAATATGGTGGGCGTACAGCAAGCACAGTAAAAAGAAATTTGATGATGCTGCTCATTCAATCCTTGATGATGATGATATTAAGGACAAAAAGACGAGTGAGAAAGCGAAACAGGCTCAACAAGATTTAGAGGATAAAACATGAGTACTTTTTGGAGTTTATGGATCGCCATCCTATCCATAGTCACTTTAGTTTTTGTATTTGTTTGTTTATACCTAAACATGAAAAACTATACCGGGATTAAAGAAGGCGATTCAATGGGCCATGAATTTGATGGCATTGAAGAATTAAACAACCCTCTTCCGGGCTGGTGGACCAAAATGTTCTGGGTAACCGCAATTTGGTCAGTATATTATTTATTGGCTTATCCAGGTTTAGGAAGCTATTCAGGTTTCTTTGACTGGAAAAGCTCAAATCAGGGTGTCACCTCAGTCGCTGAATCAAAAGCAGCAACCGAACAAGCTTTTGCTGAAGGTGAGTATGTCGCTTATGACCGTGAGGTTCAAGCTGCAGACGAAAAATTCGGACCGATTTTTGAGCAGTATGCTGCTCAGGATATTGAAGCACTTGCTCACAATGAAGAAGCTTTAGAAATCGGTCAGCGTTTGTTCCTTCAAAACTGTTCACAATGTCACGGTTCTGATGCTCGTGGTGGCACTGGCTTCCCTAACCTGACAGATGATGACTGGTTATATGGCGGTTCTCCTGAAAAAATTAAAGAAACACTTCTACACGGTCGAAATGCACAAATGCCGGCACAACTTGCTGCATTAGGAGAGCAAGGTGTTAAGCAAATGGCTCAATATATTTTAAGCCTAAGTGAAACCGGTCGTGAGTTTGATGCGAGCATGGCTGCAGCTGCTAAACCTAAATTTGCGGTCTGTTCAGCTTGTCATGGTGCAGATGGTAAAGGTAGTGTTGCGCATAACTTACCATTTGGTGCACCTAATCTGACAGATGACATCTGGTTATACGGTGGTTCAGTCAGAGCGATTGAAGAAACCTTGATTCATGGTCGAAACGGCGTAATGCCAGCATGGAAAGATATTCTGGGTGAAGACAAAGTTCACTTGATTAGCGCATACGTTTATAGCTTATCACAGGATAAATAATAAGCGCTTATATTCGCTTTTTGAAAAGCCCGGTTCTCACCGGGCTTTTTATTTTAAAGCACTAAATCCCCTATTAGCGCTGTGCAAATTCAATCAATTCACGATATAATATTGCTCAATTTTTATCGTTTCAATTTAGGTTTTTTAATGCAAACAAACACCAGTTCTCCTTGGTACAAAGAGCCTTGGCCATGGGTTTTAATCGCCATCATTCTAATCCCTATGCTGGTCGCAGTTGTTCGCATTAGCATTTACAAAGAGTATAAAGTTGAAATGGTGGTTGATGATTACTACAAAAAAGGAAAAAGCATCAATCAGGAGTTTGCTCGCGAAAAGCTGGCATCAAGTTATAATATCAGTGCTTTGGTCAACTTTACCGATCACAACATTGTATTGGATGTGAATCATAATAACCAGGCCCCTAAACTGGCTAGCCTGATTATCTCTTTTTATCATTCGACTCAGGGCATTAAAGATTTTAATTTAATGGCAACTGCACGTGCAGACGGCAAATTCAGTGCCGAACTTCCTAATAAAAATCTGGATGGCAAGTGGCAGTTAACAATAGAGCCGCATGATAAAAAATGGAAAATTCAAAAGAATATCCAATTGCCCGCTCGCACTCAGATCATTATCACGCCCAGCGCATGACAGATACCTGTTTTCACTGCGGTGAAACCATACCTTCAGATTGTCACTTAACGATTCAGGTAGCCGGTAATACAAAACCCGTATGCTGCCTGGGTTGTCAGGCAGTAGCTCAAGCAATTTTAAATGAAGGATTGAGTCAGTACTACAAATTCCGCGAGCAGCCCGCAGATAAAGCTGAGGCCGGATTGATGCAAATAAATGCAGATTATCAGGCTTACGATGAGGCCAGTGTACAGGCTGAATTTGTCAGAATTGAACAAAATCTCAAAAAAGCCGATTTAAGTCTGGAAGGCATGCACTGCGCTGCCTGTGCCTGGTTAATTGAAAAACGTTTAATACATCTCACAGGCTTAATCAAAATCACAGTCAACCTGACTCAATCGCGCGCGAGTATTAGCTGGGATCCAACTCAATTAAAACTGAGTGAAATCTTTCAGGCAATTGAAGAAATAGGCTATCAGGCATCGCCTTTTAAATTATCAGAAGTTGAATCCTATTATTCAAAGCGTAATAAAGAATTTATGCGCCAGTTGGTTGTTGCCGGCTTTTTTACAATGCAAGTTATGATGTTGGCCTTTGCGATGTACAGCGACGTGCTCGAAGCCCAATATAATGAATTTTTTCGTTGGATCAGTCTTTTGCTGGCGACACCGGTTGTCCTGTACAGCAGCCAACCCATTATCCGTTCGAGCCTGATCTCGCTGAAAAACAAGTCCTTGAATATGGATGTGCCTGTATCGATTGCGATAATAGGTACTTATTTAGCCAGTTGCTACGCGACTTTTAGCCAAAGCGGTGAGGTTTATTTTGAATCCGCTGCTATGTTTGTATTTTTATTGCTAACCAGCCGTTATTTAGAGCATCAGGTTAAATCAAAGGCGACCAGTTTATCTGCCAATATGCTTAAATTACTGCCTTTGATTGCAAATAAAAAAAATGAATCCGGCGAATTTGAAGCTGTTGCGGCCAGTACCTTAATTCCAGGTGATATTATTCTGGTTAAACAGGGACAAACAATACCCGCTGACGGTATTTTATTATCAAATTCCGTTTCGGTTGAAGAATCTATGCTCACAGGTGAAAGCCTGCCGATTTCAAAAAATTCGGGCGATGTCTGTCTGGCCGGTTGTATTGTGGTTGATCATTCAATAGAAATAAAAGTCAGCAGTTCTGGAAAGTCCACAACATTAGCTCAAATCGCTTACCAGCAGGAACAGATTAGTGAAAACCGATCCGCTTTTATTAATGCAGCAGATAAAGTTGCCAAACAAGCCACCCTGGGCGTATTGATTTTAGCCGGTTTAACTTATTGTATATGGCAGTTTTGGTTAGGCGAAAATGGATTATGGTATGCTGTTGCTGTATTGGTCGCAACCTGCCCTTGTGCACTCTCACTGGCATTACCAACCGCATTATCCGCCAGTTCTAGTGCATTAAAAACCAAAGGGATTTTAATTCAGAATAGTCGGGCGATTGAGCAGGCGTGTCAGCTAAACGCGATTGCTTTTGATAAAACCGGTACCTTAACAAGCGGACAATTCAGTGTTTCTAATGTGTTATTTGAACCCGGATTTGAAGCAAATAAAATTTTAGATTGGCTCGCCCATATGGAACTAAGGGCAAATCACCCTCTGGCCAGTGCGTTTGAAAAACCTAAATCTAAACTCGATATTAGCGATTTTTCAGTCATCGCCGGAATTGGTATCAGTGCCCGCATACATAATCATAAAGTGGTGGCCGGCAGTAATAAATTGATTCAGCAACCGCTCGCTGAACGTTTCGACGGTGCTCAAATATATATCTACATTGATGAGCAATTTGCTGGTGCTGTCTGGTTAACAGATACAATCCGAGAGTGTGCAAAAGACAGCCTAAGCCAGCTCGAACTATACAAATGTATTTTGAGTGGCGATACCAGCCCTCAGCTTTCATCAGTCGCCGAACACCTTAATTTAGATTATCAGGCTGGTTTAACACCTCAGCAAAAAGTATCGGCATTAACTCAACTGCGCAAACAATACGGCTCTGTTGCAATGGTTGGTGACGGTGTAAATGATGCTTTGGTGCTCGCTGAAGCCGATATTAGTATAGCCATGAATGAAGCAGCCACACTGAGTAAACAAAAGTCTGATGTGATTTTATTGGGATCTCAATTGGATAAAATTAGTTTGTTGATTAATCAGTCTAACCGCCTAAACCATGTTATTAAGCAAAATTTTGGTTGGGCAATAGGCTATAACCTGATAGTGTTGCCGCTTGCGGTAGTCGGTATATTAACCCCTTGGATGGCAGTGATAGGTATGTCAGCCAGCTCCTTGATTGTTGTGATTAATTCAATGAGATTATTAAAAATATGAGTGTGATTTACGTTTTAATTCCGCTAGCCATCATTATTGTTTTAGTGGCAATAGCTATTTTTTTCTGGGCGGTTAAAAAAAACCAGTTTGATGATTTAGACCGCCAAGGGTACGAAATCTTGTTTGATGAAGATGAAAACCCAGAATCTAAGAATACACAAAACGAACACAAAGCAAAGCCCAGTACTGACGAAAAATGATCGACTATTTAAGTGCCTTCATGATAGGTATTATGGGTGCCAGTCATTGTCTGGTAATGTGTGGCGGCTTATCTGCTGCGATGGGACTCAATCAATCGTTTTTAGCCACCCTCACCTATAATGCCGGGCGAATTATCAGCTATTCAATAGCGGGTTTATTACTGGGCAGTTTAGGTTACCTGCTGACCAGCAGTTTTGATGCTATTTTAATTTCATTGCGCTTTATTTCAGGTATCATGCTGATATTACTGGGACTATATATTGCACGCTGGTATATGGGACTGACCGCAATTGAAAAAGTATTTGGTTTGTTCTGGAAATTGATTGCACCCGTTGCGCAAAAAAAGATGACTCAAAAAGGACTGGTTGCAAGGTTTACCAGTGGTATGCTTTGGGGATGGCTTCCCTGTGGACTCGTTTACAGCACATTAACCTATGCTGCTGCTCAAGCTTCACCTGTCAGTTCTATGCTAACTATGTTAAGTTTTGGTTTAGGTACATTGCCAGCATTGTTGTTAAGTGCCGGGTTAAGTCAGCAAATCAGCCAACTGGTAAAACATAAACTCAGTCAAAAAATAGCCGGAATAGCGTTAATAAGTTTTGGAATGCATACAGTTTATATTGGGCTGTTGCAACTTTAGGAAAAAAAGTTAGACTAGGTTTGACTTAGATCAAAGGTGACGGATTAAAGAATGAATTTTAAAAATGCGGTGTCATGCCAAAACTGTAGCATTAATCAGCTGTGTTTACCTTTCTCATTAAATGATAAAGAAATCAAAAAGTTAGACGACATCATCCAACGTAAACGGCCACTACATAAAAGCGATAAGCTGTTTAAAGCCGGAGATAAATTTAACGCACTGTATGCCGTTCGTTCAGGGTCATTTAAATCATACTCACTTTCTGCATCTGGTGAAGAACAAATTGTCGGTTTTCATTTACCCGGTGACATTATCGGCTTTGATGCGATTAATAACCAGAGCCACCCTACTTATGCAGTCGCATTAGAAACCGCGATGATTTGCGAAATACCGTTTAATGTAGTTGATGAACTCAGTACGGATTTACCTAAATTAAAACAGCAAATTATGCGCTTAATGAGTAACGACATCATAGTGGACAGAGAAATGATGTTTTTACTCAATAAAAAAACAGCGGAGCAAAAGTTAGCGGCCTTTATATATAGCCTGTCTCAACGGTTTAAAGAACGCGGCTTTTCTGAATCAGAATTCAGATTAACCATGACACGTGCTGAAATCGGAAACTATCTTGGGTTAACCGTTGAAACAATTAGCCGTTTATTAGGTCGGTTTCAAAAACAAAATCTTATTCAAGTAGAAGCTAAGTTCATAAAAATCATCAACTTAAATGAGTTAGCCGAATTAGCTAAATCCTAAATATTTGTTCTGGATCATAAGCATTTTTAGCAAAGTCACCTACAATTAAAATAATCCGATTTGCATTATTTCAGAGGTAAGTGATGAAACACCTAAAAAAAATTCTTGCCATTATTGATCCAGCCGATGAAGAACAAAAATCATTAAAAAGAGCAGTAGAGCTGGCTCAAAAAACCAATGCCAGCATTACTGCTTTGTTAGTGGTCTATGATTTTTCATATGAAATGACCACCATGTTATCGCAGCAGGAAAGAGACCTGATGCGCAGATGTATGGTTGAGGAGCGTACCGTCTGGCTCGATGAAATTCTTGCGCCTTTCGCCTGCCAGGTTTCCCAGCTCCACCCGCTGGTTGAATGGCATAGCCGTCCGTTTGAAAGTATTATAAAACATGTATTACGAGAGGATTTTGATTTAATCATTAAAGCCACTCATAAACACCACTTGTTTCATTCTGTTATTTTCACCCCGACTGACTGGCACCTAATCCGCAAGGCACCTGCACCGGTTTTGTTAGTCAAAGATCACGCATGGCCAGAAAATGGTCAGGTAATTGCCGCAATCAATGCAGCAAATGAAGAAAAACATCATGTTGATCTGAATCACAGTATTATTGAAACAGCTCAACTATTTTCTGAATACCTTCATGCCAAAACACATTTATTAAATTGCTACCCCGGCACGCCTGTCAATTTAACGGTTGAGTTACCCGAATTTGATCCGACACAATACCGTCACGCAATTCGTCAACATCATGAAAATTCAACCTATCAGTATGCGGAAAAACATGGCATAAATGAAGAAAACTGCATGGTTAAAGAAGGCTTACCGCAGAGCCTAATCAATGATGTAGCTAAAGAAATCGATGCAGAGCTGATTGTGATAGGGACAGTGGGCAGAACCGGACTATCTGCTGCTTTATTGGGTAACACCGCTGAGCATTTATTAGATGCGGCCAACTGCGATGTCTTGGCCATTAAGCCAGCAGGCTTTGTCAGTCCGATAACCCTGGATGATGAGTAATATCAGCTTTTCTTGAGCTGAGTAATTGATGGGTATATAATCCGCGCCTTGTAATCTATGAGGTGCGTATGCAAACTTTAACCGCTAAACAACAATATAATTTTAATAAACTTCAAAAGCGTATTCGCCGCTGTGTTGGTAAAGCCATTGAAGATTTTAATATGATCGAAGACGGCGATAAGGTTATGGTCTGTTTATCCGGTGGCAAAGACAGTTACACCATGCTGGATATACTGTTATTTTTACAAAAGCGCGCGCCCATCCATTTTGATATCGTAGCCGTCAACCTCGATCAGAAACAACCCGGATTTCCTGAGCATGTATTGCCTGAATATCTTACAGAGTTAGGTGTCGACTTTAAAATTGTCAATGAAGATACCTATAGCATAGTTAAAGAAAAAGTCCCTGAAGGTAAAACGACCTGCTCTCTTTGTTCCCGACTACGCCGCGGTATTTTGTATCGCACAGCCGAAGAGCTCCAGATTACAAAAATTGCACTGGGTCATCACAGAGATGATATTTTAGAAACCTTGTTCTTAAACATGTTTTATGGCGGTAAATTAAAAGGTATGCCACCTAAACTTATTAGTGATAATAAAAAGCATATTGTTATCAGACCACTTGCCTATTGCCGTGAAAAAGATATCGAAAAGTATTCAACGATTAAAGAATTCCCCATTATTCCGTGCAACTTGTGTGGTTCTCAGGAAAATCTGCAGCGTAAAATCATTAAAGAAATGCTTCAGTCTTGGGATAAACAACATCCGGGCCGTTTAGAAACCATGTTTAATGCAGTTCAAAATGTAACACTGTCTCATTTGGCAGATCCTAAACTCTATGATTTTAAAGGATTGGTTTCTGATTCAATGAATGAATTTAACGGTGAAGGCGATATTGCGTTTGACACCCCTGGCATTGAAATGCCGGGCATAGATCCTGAATTGTATGCAGATGACGAAGGTCCATCTGCCGATGAGCAAATCCCGGTGCAAATCGTCAATTTAAGCTGAATATGATTCCAATAGGCCCGTTAAATCGGGCCTTATACAGTTTCACTACTCGAATATCTGAAATGCACGCGAAGTAAAGTCAGTATGCCGCGCTTAAAGCGTTGCGGGTGTAACCACTCCCTTTTTAAACTCTGGATATTTTAATCAAGTATTAAAAAACCTGAGCTTCTCAATTGAGTGATGACTGGCCTGACTCATTTGCTCACTATATGCTTTAGAAGCTACCGCGAGTTGAGCTGAATTATCTGTTAAAGACTGAACTGAATGCGTATTTTCACTAATTTGACCGGCCACTAAACTTTGTTCTTCCGCTGCGGTGGCAATTTGTTGAGCCTTAGCGTTAATGTCGTCTATGTGCCCTAAAATTACGCGAACCTTATCAAAGCTTGATGCTATTTGCGCTTTGGTGGCAATAACTAAACTCTGACTTTGCTCCATTTTTTGCACTGACTCTTCACCCACCTGTGCAATTTGATTCAATAAAGCTTCAATTTCATTAACTGACTCGGCCGATCGTTGAGCTAACGTTCTGACCTCATCAGCAACAACGGCAAACCCACGCCCCTGTTCGCCAGCTCTGGCGGCTTCAATAGCTGCGTTCAAAGCTAGCAAATTCGTTTGTTCAGAGATACCTCTGATAACATTTAATATGCCTTCAATGTTTTTCGTTTCAATCTGAAGACGTTTAACAGCGCTCGATGAGTCTTCGAGGCTACCGACTAAATCATTAACCCGGCCAATCGCAATGTCAGACTCTTTTATCCCTTCATCTGCCAAGCCTGCCATATTTTCAGCTGCATGTGCGGTTTGAGTTGTATTTTCAGCAATTTCTTTACTCGTAACAGCCATTTCTTCAATAGCCGTTACGACCTGAGTTGTATTTTCGGTCACTTCAGTCGTTATATTTTCCATCTCAGCTGTGGAGTCTAAAACTTTTTTACTATTATCAGTCACAGTCTCTGATGAATGAATCACTTCCGATATGGCTTCTGCCAGTTTTGCAATGGTCATGTTCATTTCATTACCTAACTGAGCAATTTCATCACTACCGCTAATGCTAGCCTTTACCTTTAAATTGCCACTCGCCATTGCATGGGCAACCTGACTGACTTTCTTTATATTTTTAATGAGTGCATTGGAAATAAAGATAATAAAGCTAACAGAAAGTAAGGTCGCTATTATCAATGCAGAATAGAAAATAAAGTTGGCTTGCTCAATACTCTGCTCTGCCCTGTCTCGATTCTCATTCGCCTGATTTTGGGCCTGTCTAATAAAGCGATCTTGAAAGTCAATAAGTGATTTATTTGAACTGACAAATGCGAGATAAGTTTCTCTGGTCGCTACATGATCCTCGCTGTTATTCATTTCCTCAACAAAAACCTGAGCTTTCTGGTGAAATGTTTTAATTCGCTGGTTATAGTCAGTCAGGAGTTTTGAATCGCCGTAGTAATATTGTTCAAGTTTATTTAACAGCACTGAGGTATGTTTAAATGAATTAGCGATTAATCGATTACTATTATCGACCTGTTCTGGCACTTTTATCATATAACCCAGTTGCAGCGCTCTGATATTAGATAAAATTGAATTTTGCTCAGTTTGAATGTCATCAAGATAACGAACTGGCATATAATTGTGGTCGTAAAAATGATTAAAATTATCAGCCAAATCTGTATTTGAAAATTTAAGTGCCAGCATAGCTACAAGATAAATCAAAGTAACAACTGAAATAAGCAGCAAAAATTTCTGCTTGATAGATATATTATTCATTTTGCAGCCTCTGGATAAGGTAAACTTAAGATGTGTATATGGTTTTCAGTTTACACCAAAGAATCAAATTAGCGCCAATTCTTTTGAAAATAAGATTTTATTTATTAGCGACTTATACTTAATAACAGTTAAATACTGGTCCTAGAGCCTGTTTATCTTTGTGTTATTTTTGAGCAATAGGCGATTTTAATCATTAACAAAGCAGAATGAGTGCGGTTTAGTGGTTCTAAATAAACGAATTCTAATGAAGTTAAGGGTTAAAATAGCCATTGCCCTTCGGGCTGAGGCCAAAATTGTCTTATACGGCGTT